>Ga0209611_10002023_pt1 | contig 35463 bp, 26 predicted proteins | sample S1TSphgellanicum_3_FD_187693 | JGI IMG/M metagenome (GOLD analysis project Ga0209611, IMG submission 187693) | Host-associated microbial communities from peat moss isolated from Minnesota, USA - S1T2_Fc - Sphagnum magellanicum MG (SPAdes) (version 2) | ecosystem: Host-associated > Plants > Peat...
GTGGGCTATGATGTGAATGTCATCTACATTAGATGGAAATAGACAAGAGAGGAAATGATTAGTTGTAGAACATAAAGATCTAAAATGAGCTAGAAAAAATAATGCCCTTCCTAAAGGTTCACCTTGATGAATTCCCATGGTAGATGGGATGACTGTAACCTCGTTTTCACAATTACGATCATTATAAAACAAAAGAAAGTCAAATGCATAAAATGCACAAACAAAGGGCATGAGTTGTATGATGTCCCCATTTGCTACACACATTTCTTGAAATATGACTCCTCTTGACACCAAATTGAAAGTATTCGCCACATCCAATTGAAGAACCATCCAATCAAGGTGAAGGTCCAAAATGCACTTGATACCACAAATCATAGTTTCACATTTGCCCTTGGTGGTAACTCTAAATTGGTGCAGGGAAAATGTGTTGCAAAAACATCACAAAATTGAAAACATAACGTGTGGCTTGTGAGTCAATACAATGTTCCCCCCATGACAATGGGACAAATTCCATTTGAGGGTTTGGTCATGGTTAAGAGGTGAACCGTTCTGAGAACATGTGTAATTTGATGTGGGATGTGACCTTGTGTGATATGGGAACAAAGTTGAAACAATTGTGGGAATCCATTTGCAGAATCTTTTAGGTGAAAACAACTTTGAAGGTGTTTGAAAACCATTTTAGAAAGGTCACTTGCAAATAAATGCGACATATGTTAGAATGCCAACTTGAAAAAATCAAGTGAAAGTTCGAGGTCTTGGTTTAGTTTGTAGTTTTCTAGGAAAAATGGGAGGGGTTTGATCATGGACAATTATAGGGGTTGACAAAATGGAAGGGGGAAAAGGTCCTACATGTGTATTATTTAGGGGGATTGGGAAAGTGTTGTGTTGGGGTTTCACATTTACATGAAGGGTTGGGGGCCGGTAGGGGGATTTTGTGGGTGGTGCATGGGTTGTTAAAATGGTATGGGGGGTTGGTGGATGGTGTGTGGTTTGCATAGGAAAGGTAGTGGAAAATGGGGTTGTGGTTGTGTGTGAAAGGACAAATGGGTGATGTGAATTACGAGGTTCACTGAGACATGATAAACTAGGGCACATGGGACATTTTGTGCCCATAAGGAAAAAAGTTTATTAGGAGCCCAATGACAAATAGGCCCCATTTTCAAAAAACTATTTATTTCAATTTGACAATTTTAAACCTATAGAGCCAACCACACAAAACTAAATAGATCAAAAGGAAAAATAGAAAGAATTATGAAAAACAAACAAGTTTTTTATTTCAAAGTATAGTTCAACTTTAGCTTTGCCGTGACTTTGGACACCATCATCATTATTTTATTATGTTTGACACAACCTATACACTTTTGAAAACTATTGTGCAAAGATTAAAGGTTAAAAAACTTTTAGTTTCCTATTCTTTGGACTACCTAACTAAAGTAACATCTAGCTTCAATAATAAAAAAAACACCTTGGACTCAATCTTTTGCTCAAAAAAAATTCCTAGAAAACATATGATTAGTCAATAATTAGCCATTATATATTCACACATTCACACCTTCAACACATTTTAAAATTTCTTTTTCTTATTTTTCCTTTGCTATTTTTTTAGGACTATGAAAAAAACTAAGAAAAACCAAAACCGTGGTAGAATCGCTCACTTTGTGGTAGAAACCTTTTATTGTGCTTAATTTTTAAGTAATAACCAAATTTTTGGTGATTAAAAAAAAAAAACTTTCTAGGTTTGATAGAAACATAAAGAAAAAAAAAAGACCCAACACAAAACAAAACCCAAAAATAAAAAGTTACACAAAACCTACCTTCTCTTGGCCTTTTCACCTTCATTGTTTGGTTGCCTATTGATGTTGGTGTTGTTATCATAGTCATCTTCCTCCTCTATCTCAAAAAGTGGTTGTTTTCATATGTCTTGCCATGCTTCCAAAATCTAAAAACTAAACTTACAACCAGTTCTACTGGAATTGCAACTAGACTTACAACTAGTCCGTTGCTAACAAAAATTGGAATTGAACTGGGTCTTGGAACCCCTTCTTCCTTTCTTTTGAATGCCCCCATTACAATTTTTTCTTCTTTGTCCTTCTTTGCTTAACTTTCTCTCCTTTCTTTTTATGTGATGTTAACTACTAACTACTGAACATAAAAAAAACAATAGTAATATTGGTAGCCAAGCTACTCCAACCAACATTGCCATTGCCACTCATGCTCCGAAGACCTTATGAGCAACAAACCTTGGTAATTAAACCCCAAAACTTACAAAAAGCCTACTTTGTTGGCTTTGCCTACCAAGGCAAGGATTCATTATAAAATATAGTAGCTTAAGGGAATTTTGACCCCTAGGTAGTAGGTCTATATTTATATGAGGATTTTTGAAAGATGATATTTTGGCTTGTGTTGAAACTTGAGATTAGTTATAAAGTTATAATATCTTGAAAGATTTTGGTTTCTTTTAGAGTAATTTTTTGAAGATTATATTTTTGCATGTTGAAATATTTGAGTTTCTCTAATTCTTCTTTTGCCTTAAGATGGCAATGCCATAGTGTGGAACATCCCTTGTTATTTTTGTGCTCTTCTTTTGTATTTTGCTGTGCCAAGAGTACGAGCATTAGCTTGAGCAAAATGAATTTGTGAACATTTAATTTCATCCCCTTGTATGTAGATTGTTTGTAATAAAAACATGAATTTTGTTATCCAGGCTCTGATAATCGTCTTGAACGACCAACAAATATTATTTTGTAAGAAGAGTGAGAGTCAAGCTTATTTTATTATTATTTTTTTGATATCCTTGTCGGATATCTTAAATGAAAAAAAATAAAGAAATTAAATAAGATCCAACCCAGTTCTTAAAACCTATTTGGAAACCAAAATCAACAAATTTATATAAAAAAAATGCGATTCTGCCCAACACTCGTAATGTGAGATAAGTAAATAAATAATTAAAAAAAATGAATAAACAAGAAAAAAGGCTTTTTCCCTCATTTGTTTCATTTTTTCAGGGTTCATAAATCAATAAATTCAAAATTTCTGTATGACAATCTTCTTCATTCCCAAAAGAGGCTTTTCTGCAGAGAAGGAAATGCAGTATTGGAAGTCCTTAAAAAATCTGACATGTTCTTACTGAGAAGAAGCTTGATCTGGATGCAAAAATTAGAACACAATTCAACAGAAACATTGCATTGCCTAATTCCAAGAAAGAAAATGTACAATTTGAAGATTTGAAGACAAATAAGCTGCTCAATCAGCAGTGTTTCTGCAGAAAAGGAACCAATCAAAATGTCGATGTCCTTCAAAAGCCTTACCTGTTGCTTTGCATCAAGTCCAGACAAGGAGCTCAAATCTGGGGTGTAAAAATTAGAATACACTTCAACAGAAACATTGAAGCTACAAATTTAACAGACAAGTACTCAATTTGAAGATGAAGATGAAGAAGAAGCTCAATCTCTGGTTTTGCAAGTAGCAAATTCCAACACAAAGCACACAGCTCGTGGCTTGGGTAACATCCAACACAAAAGTCCCAAGGATTTTGTTGTTTGTCTGATATTATTGTTGCGGGGTGGAGAAGAATGAGGGGTGGAGAAGAACATCATGTAATTTCCACAACACAGGAAACCAAATAAAACTTTTCTTCTGTTCTCTCAAATTGTGATTTTAAATCTTGTCCATAGATGTATAAGATTTAGTTGATGGGGAGAAGCAGAGGCATAAACACACAAATGATGCACAAATGTGTCTTTTTTTTCCCTCTGAGAGGACAGAAGACAGTAAAGGAGACACCCATATCTTCTACTACTACCCAAAAGCCTTACCTAATCCACAAGAGAGAGTTGTACAATCCTGCTCTGCAATAAACCAAGCAGTACACAGCACCTGGTAATATAATAAGCTGCATCTGACCTCAAGGGAAATAGTGTAAAGTCTTGTGAAGTCTGTTGCTAACCTTCAGCTCTAAAATATAACAGGAAACTGCAGGGGGTGGGGACAAGTGTATCCTCAGAACCTTCAAATCTTCACGTATTTGTCCACATATCCCTGCAAACTCAGTAGAGGCACACCCAACTGCATCAGGGCACTTGCATGCATGCACCATTCATTTTACATTTTCAAAAACAGCCTACACACAAAGATTACACATTTCATGCATTTCATGAAGGGTTCAGAATTTGGTAAAAGTAGTGTCTAGATCCTACACTAGATCAAAGGGAATTCTAGCATCTGGCATCCATCATCATCCCCCACCCCTGACACCTTTTGATAACGTGACCAGAACAACATCAAGAGACAGCAAAGCTTGGAAAATTTACAGTGATGGTAAACAAATGACAACATCAACAGCTCCAACAATTGCCTTTCAAGAAGAATTGCTTCAAAATTGTCACAATTTCCAAGCTCTTCTCTTTCAGCACTGTCAAGCAAATGGTGTAAAAACCATGCACCCTCCTACAGTCTTATCTTTTGCTAGAACACCTGACCAACTATTTCTTGCTTTTCATGTGTATGGTGGGGCAGAAACTTCCATTTTCAGCTGTGTTAGATTGAAAATTAGATCTTCTGCTCAATACTGTGTTTCTCACCTCTTGGGAATATGTGCCAAAAATGCGGCTTTCTGAATTTCAACGTTGTCTATGTTAAAAGTTAATGCAAGGAAACTGTGTAATTCAGCAATTAAGCCCGCCCCAAAAAAAAAGAGCCAAAGAAGAGAGATTGTTGAATGCAGAAACCTGAACAAGTTTAAGAATCTTAGGTCGTGAACATGACATATAAGTGTCCACTTTTTCTGCAGTCTTGGGGATCTGGTGTGGTTGCAAGGCACCCAAGACTTTATCAACCGCTCTTTTGGCAATAGTCTTGAACGCCTCCTTGCTCATATGCCCTTCACGCCATGTGGGTTTCAGTACGTCTTTCACATATTCTGTCACTGCAGCTCTAACAAGCGTTAAACCACGCCCTTCTTTTTCTCTCCCTTCCTGATCATCCTGGCCAAGTTCTCTATACTGCCCTCCCTCTTTCTCATGTTTTTCTGCTGGTTGTTGTGATGGGTGACCAGCTGTATTGTTATCATTGATGTCACCAGTTGGTTGCCTCTCTGATTCTCTCTCTGAGGTCACCAAACCTGAATTCCAGTTCTGGTTTCCATCTGCAGCTGAGCTCCCATTCTCCAAACCCCACAAACCTCTATCCTTAGGCTGGGATGGAAACAGCCCATAAGTTGATGACACTACAATTGCTGCTTGGTGCAAAGGCAATGATGATTCTAACACAGAATGAGAACGTTGTTGATGTTGTTGTTGTTGTTGTTGTGTGCCTGATGGAAGGGTTGTTGGACTTACACTCTCCATTACCAAGGCATCAGGAGCACCTTGATTCACACTAGTAGTGGTCATAGGATGATGATGATGGCGACTAGGTAGCCCAGGACTTACGCTTTCCATTATAACCATGTTCATATCCCCAGGTCCACCAAAGTCTGGCTTTGGCTCCACCTCTCTTGCACCCACAAGCTCTGGCTCAAAGGTATCTACCATCAATGGGTCATATGGCTCCTGTGAGGCAGATACACCTGCGTGTTGTTGTTGTTGGGAGAAAGGTTGAAGATTAGTCTGCTGAGCAGGTGAGACTGTAGTGCCTCGCAGCCCATAGTTCTGCATTGTTTGAGTAACTGTATAACCCATAGGCCACACTGAGCCAGGGGTACTAGCAGGAAGGAGTTGGTGTTGAATTGCCATCTGTGGAAAACCACCTGGGTGTGGATGTGAGTGCATGGCAGTCTGAGAATAAGCAGGTGGTTGAGGCACAGGAGCTGAATAGGACTCCTGGAGGTGCAATGAGGGATGATGATGCTGAAGCCCCATAAAACCAGGCAGCAGTGAAGGTGTTGGTAATTGACCATCAAATCCCAGCTGCATCAGAGAAGTATTTGCAGTGTAGTTTTTTTCTGGCACATCCATGGCAAAGGCTGCTACTGGCTGGGCAGAAGCAATTGATGAAAATGCTTGTGAAACAGAGATTGCTAGATCTTGTGGTGGAAGAGTTGCAACCAAGGGGTTGACCAAATTTGAGGGAAAATTACTAGAGGAACGGGGTAAAGGAATTGGTGCAATTGTGGGAAGGCGAGCCAAAGGAGGAGGATCTGTAAAAGATGCTGGCTTAACCACAACACTCTTACTGTCAGATGTCTCTTTTGTCTCTGTTTTTATCGAGTTAGCATTAAGGTCATCACCGTAGTTCTTTGCTGGAGATCCCTGAGCTTTGTGTGTCTCCTTACCTTCCAAAACCTTCTCTGTGTCATTCTCCTTTTCCATTTCTGTGGTAGAATCCCAATTCTGTCTTGCCCTGGAACTCTCATCTGCCCACCCAGAAGATGACTGACCACCACCACCCCCACCCCTGGACCCATACCGTCCCCCTCCTCTGCCTGGGTCACCAGAAGAAGCTCCATCAGTGTTGTTATGGTCTGCATGTAAAAACCGGCATGAACTTCCACGATGGCACTTTCCCCGAGAGAAATCAAGGCATGCAGGTGGTGCACCCCCACCACCTGTCTCTCCCCGTCCTCCCCTCCTTCCTCCCCCCCGCTCTTGAAACTTGCTGTCACCACCCCAACTGCTCTTGGCACCTGCTCTAGAATCCCGTGGGGGAGGTGATGGACTGTAGCTTCGGTGTCGCCTTGAAGAGTGACTGCATCGAGAGACCAACACAAAAAGAGAAAATGCACCATCACTAAATCTGGATTGAGCAGAATTCTCACTCAAATGTTAAGTTGTGCTAGGCTCCTACTTGAAGCTTGATTTTCAGGGTGTTTTTGCTCAAAGCACAAACCTGTATGATCGGCTGCGCTGGTGCCTCCGAGGTGGGGATCGGCTGCGACTGTGTCGTTGCCATCGATTCTCTCCAGGAGACCGGCTTCGACTGTGACTCCAGCTTGGGCTTCTCCTTCGTCTCTTACGATAATAGGCATCCTCTTCTTCACTATCACTTGACTCAGGCCTTTTCAGCCTCCCAAACTCATCTATTGTTAGAGGTTCTTGCTCAAGCACCAGGGAGCTCCGACCAAGTCTGATATTCTTTGCATCCCGCATACCTTTGCCATCACTCCTCTTTTGGGTTTCTTCATTAACACATGACCCACAAAACATACACTAGTTAAAAGCGTAAAATCCTATAGAGAGATCAACACTAGTTGCACTGAGCTTCATCAAAGAATCAGCACGTACAAAAGATGTCACATTTACCCTAAAAATCACTTTGTGTTGGAAAGTCCAAGGTGTTGTTGCTGAATCAGCAACAAATAATCAATGAACTATATAAGTGTTTAGAACTATCCATACTTACTGAGACGATCAGAGGATCCCCGAGAACTTCATCAGTTTCCTGGAAAAATACATGAATGTCAAATAGAACCAAATTGTAATTTCCCACAAAGTCTTGAAGTACCTGAAAGCCTCCAGCCATGATGTTGGGTGGCTCAAAAACATAATGGGAATGGAAGTTCAAAGAGGAAACAATGAAAAGAAGGGAGCATGAGGAAGAAAAATCACCACCCAAAGAGAGAAAAGAAGGGAAGAGGATGAGGACAAACAGAACAGAACAGACACCGAAAGTATTCTGATCATGTAATTTGGAGAACAACAAGAGTCCCCACAGGAGTGATCCCAATCCATATTCAAGCTACCTGTCTAAGATTTCTTGCCAAGAATACCAGGTTCCCAGGTTGTACTGCTACAACTGAGAAACACCTATCTCTTGAAAGGCAGAAATGCATCAGGATTTCTCCAGCATTGTGTACTCATCCCCAGCTCAACAAGATTAGATCTCAGAAGAAAGATCCCATCAGTGCTGATCCAGCAATAAATATCAATATTTATTCGAAAACAATAGCTGGCAGCAGTCGTCGTTACCAGGAAGATCCAGATTATCTGCCGATGGAGGAGTTTCGAGCTTTTGCACCACTTCTGATTGCTCGGGCTTTTGCAGGGAGGAATCCCCAACTGAAGGTTTTGGGGCCTCTGGAATCAGACTAGGCTCCACAGGGGCCCAGCGGGATGCTCTTATGGTAACTTCAGCAGCATGGTGTCCATTTGCTACAGAAGAAGGTTTTCTCTCTTGAAATGGAACTTTCTCACTTGAGCGTGGAAGTGCATCTTGATGTGGGCTTGCTGGTTTTCTCACAGGGCTTATTTCTTGCATACATGGTCTGTCAAATCCCGTCCGCCGTCGAGTATCTGCAACACCACACCAGAAATTGAAAGTTGGGATATCACAAGTGGATTCAATGTAGTGACCGCCATAGTTTTATCACTTCAGGCATCAGAGTTGTACATTTTGAGAAACATTGGAATCTGTGTCACCTCTTCTTCTTGACTCTGAGGGTGCATCTTCTTTCAGACCAGTCCCAGTTTCAGGCACTTTCACTCCTGGAGCAGCTGCTCCAAAGTCCCTCCCTTCACCACGTACCAATGCAGCTTCCTCCTGCCCCCTAACCTCAGTTCCTAGGAAAACTTTGGGTTCCACTGGTTGTACAAATGTTGCCACTTTGTTCTCAAATGCTGATGGAGGAGGGGAAGCAGAATCATCTGCTGGATGAATTATCATGACACAATTAGGCATGCTATTCCATGTAGATCAGTGAGCTCACCACCCAAGACATAATGGAAAATTTCCAGGTTTCTAAGAATCAAATCTTCGTAAGTATACAAAGAACTTCTTCATACTTATGATTGCAGTCAACCCAAATGGAAACAAGAGACACCAACAATGATGAGGTTATGAATATTTCAGATCACCTTCCAGATCCATGTCAGAACCTGCAGGAGAAGCTGGAGCATCTGAGGTCAATTTCTCTGCATATGGAGGAGCACTTGGCTGTACAGGAGAAACTAGAAGGCCACTGCTGGCCTGAGCTGCCACCCGCAAGCCAGCCTCTAAGGCTCGTTTTTTCCACTCATAGTATCGCTGTCCAATTGCAGCATCCGTGTCTGGATCACCACCAAACAGAAACCCAAACTTCGGATCCCCAACCTGCTTCCTCCGTGCCAATTGCTCAAAGTCTGGCCCATTTTTCACTACAAAACTAGACAAGACATGAATGTTCTTCAGCATTTCAGCATCCCGAGGCATCGCAGGCGGATTGTCCATGGACGGCAAATTGTCTGCAGCAGCTGCTGCAAGGAGCTGTTGCTGCTGCTGAGAAGGGGAGGGTGGAAATCCTGGGTGTGGGTGGCCTGCTAGATTTGCTCCTCCTCCTCCTTGAATTCCTACAAAGGGTGGTTGAGCTGCTGGATGATTACCGGGGCTGCTTCTCATGTGCCCATACAGATTGTCTCGCCCTGTCCAAAACATTGCTTCTCTCCTGACTGAGTTCCTCACAAGAAGAAGAAGAAGCCCTTGCACTCTCAGGAAGGAATACTTACTTACAACAGAGCTGAGAAGACTCCCTCCCCTCCCGCCCACACAATTCGCAGCCTGCTGCTGCAAACCCTAAAAACTTGAGAAGTCAGTTCCAAGTTCTGTTGATACCCAAGGCTGGCGCATGCAACCGCAGCTTGCAAGAGGACATGGAGTGGATCCTAGAACACTCACAAAGGGTGCGCACAACCACCCACATTTTGCTCATCGCTATTCACAGCCCACAATGAGGAAACTCTCTGGGATGTCTCTTTGTCTCTGTGTCTGTGTCTCTGTCTCGACTCTTGTCTTTCTCTTTCTCCTAAGTAGTGTAGTTAAATATTTGATCTATTTGTTGCAATACAACGACAACGAGTGTTTCTTGACCCTCGCTTGCTTTTAGTTGTCGAGAGTATTCCGTTCAAGAATTTTGCAACGACGATCAAGACCCTGGCAGCATGCCATGACGCCCCCACACCGTCGAGAAGCAGGTTTGCAGAATGGTAGGGTTTGCATTCCGGGAGCGTGGAATCTCCAGACAAGGGTGTGCGTTCCCGGGGCGTGGAATCTTCATACAACATGCAGACTGGTAGGGTATGGATTGTGAGAGCGTGGAATCTTCAGAGAAGGGTGTGCACTCTGGGACCGGAGAATCTCCAGAGAAGATGCAGAATGGTAAGCTGTGCAATTCCAGGAGCATGGAATCTCCAGAGAAGATGCAGAATGGTAAGCTGGGAAATTCCAGGAGCATGGAATCTCCAGACAACTTGCAGAATGGTATGCTTTTGCATTCCAGAGCATGGAATCTCCAGAGAAGGTTGCAGAATGGTAGGTGTGCATCCCAGGGTGTGGAATCTCTGGAGAAGATGCAGAATTTGTGTCCTGCATCTTCATGTTCACACCTTGGACATTGTTGGTTGATAGGACAAGCATCATTATGCCTAACTTCATCACACATTCACATAAAGGCATAGATGGTTACCTTATCACCATGAATTTCTAGGAGCTTCATGTCATCATCAATTGGTGAACTTTGTTATATTGCAATAACCTTTGAGTTTGCAAGTAAAATTCTCCCTTTGTATCGGTGTTCCTTATTCAAGTTTATAGGCAATGAATGTCAATAGCCCTCTAGTGAGTGCAAGCCATTGTGATTCTTCAAGGGGCTGTTATGCTTAGTTACAATTCTTCACATACTAGCTAGGGCACCTCCATCACTAGCTGATTTGTGGTAGAGGATGCTCTTTTAGCATTAGGTCTTCTATTTCATTACCATTGATTTGGTTTTTTGGTTTTTTTTTCATGTGTTTACATTTGCTTTGACATGCCTTGTACTTTGTAGATGGATTTTTATCCTTGATTATATATACATACATGGTTTTTCTTCGATTGAAGCTTTGCCATGTACATCTCTATAAACGTTATTTCATTTGTAATAGCTCGTTGGTGTCATAAGCCTTTGTCTCCAAAACTCTATCCTTAACGTTTTCTTATTGCACTCATGAAGCTTTGTCATTTGCATTGTGTGAGTTCCCTTATTATTGCCTAACACCTTCTTATCTGTGGGCATCAACTTTTACAAATAGTTACCTCTTATAAATTTCATGATTGTTTTTGCCATGTCTTATACTGTTTTGCTTTGCACCTAAATTTCATAGCTTCATCTTACACCTCATGTGAGTTTCTTTGTTCTTTAAAAAAAAAATTTAGTTTTTCCATTGTTTTGTGTTTTCGATTTTTGTTGAACTCATTTTCATAGTGGATGAATTGCAAATTGTAAATTTTTTGTTTTAGGATTTGTTGTATTATTTAATCAAGTCTTTTCAAAAGTTGATTGTTGCAAAACACACTAGTGGGTTTTAAAACTTCAACATAGGAGAAATGAATGAAGGAATTACTCATATTGTGTTTTGGTTATTGTGTTGAATTCTTTATTTTTAAACTTGGGGCACTAGGTGAAATCAAGGTTTATAGTTTGGTTTTTGAGATTTTCAAATACAAGAACAAATGTTGGGTTGAGACCTTAAAGATAAATGAGAAATAAATAGTCGAAAACCTTGAAATTGTAACATTGTATGTTTTCTTAAACATTCATATTGGTGAAATTTATGAATGTAGATTTGATAATTACAATATTGTGTGTTTTTTTGAACATTTTCTTACGCATGGCATTGCCTTGAGGATTTGATCAAATAAGTGCATGCATTGAAACTTTAACATTCATGCATTCAATAAAAGTGCATTAATAAGGTGGTAGGGGTTGCACATGGGTAGTGATGGACAACATTCAAAACTTAATTATGAGTTGACATATTCATTTTAACATTATTTGATTTAATTAAGCTTCCTTTTGAAGTTGCTATCCCTTTTTAAATGTCTTAAATTTATGTTCACATTTAAAAAATTATAAGGTTTTATTCTTATTTGAAGGACTACAATTTGAGTTGAAATTCAACTACTTAACTTAGTCATTATGAATGTTATACTAGGGTGCATGCATGAATGTTATGTTTGAGTTTTTCTTTTGTTAATTTATGAAACTTTGGATCCACCTTTTAACACTTAGTTTTAAGTGAGGTTGATATTGCTTTGCTATTTTATTGAACCTAATTGATTTTGAATGAAATTTTTATGAAGGATTTATGAATGTGTAAACTAACTTGAATTCAATGGTTAGTTTCATCGACCATTCATGGATGAACTAAAATTTTAATAAAAGCTTTGATTAGAAGTAACATGAATGTAAACAAGGGTTAGGTGGTGAGAGATTTTTCAAATCATTCATGATTAAATTTCATATTTTTCATTAAAATTTTTAGGGCTTTGATTAAGGAATACACAAAACAAATTTGGTTGATTCTAGGATCCATGGCCAAGCCTAGATAATTGGACATCCATATTTTCCTCATACAAGGAATTTATTTTGGATTATGTTCTTAACTTCCGACCACCTTTTGGATTATGTTATTAGCCTCCAATTAAAATGGTAAAAAACTAGATTGAATCAATGTTGTAGTTTTTATTTACATAGGTTTAAATAATCTAAGCAATCAACATTTTCAAAAAGATAGAAAATAGATGTGTTGATTAATCACAAGGTCAATTTATATTAATTTTACAACATTAATATCATGCATTTTTTAAATAAGGGGGTTGTGTCTATTTAATTGAAATTAATTGAAAATTATACCAAGTTTGAAATTCTTTTTAAAAACACATGAATTCGATTAATAGGATTTGTTTCTATCCAAAACCAAAACTAAAGGTTCCTTCAATTTTCTTGAAAAAGAATTTAGAAAACCAAATTGTCGGTTTATTTCAAATTTGAAAAATTAATAAAACTATTTTCTTTTTGACTTTTTCCAATCCCAACAACATTGCTTATATATATATTTCTTGAAGAATATTAAATAGTGGGTTAACTATGAACTCATCAAATGTTTTAATTTGTAAATTATTCAAATTAAACATACTTCAGTTTGCATTGAGTTGTTAATATTGATTAATATTAGTGAAAAAGGATTATGAATATTAATGACCATGTCAAAAAGAACATTCTCATCATTGCATTCATAAAAAAAGTTTAATATTTATTTTAAGTTTTTTTCACATGTATTATTAATCCTATTGGAAAAATCATGGTTCAAATTACTATTGGTTGATTGAACTTTTACATTCAAATATTTTTTAATTAGTCATTTCAATGTCTTGATATTGTTTTCTAAATGAAAAACTTTTAACATTTTGATTATTCCACCATATTGTTTATTTATATGATCATGCATATCATTTTTATGCATGGAGATAAGTAACTTTGATATGTGAGATACATATTTTTGTTTACTTGTATGACACATAAGATATTTAGTGCTAAATGTTAGATTTGATTTGAAATCTAATTCTTTATTTACATTGTTTTCATTGGATTGTTAATACATTTTTCAATAATATCATCATAATCATTAACACTTTTATTGTGAACAAGATCTATGAAGTTATCTATATTCTTTTAAATTTTTTTGACAGTCATCTTCATTTTGTTTCTTCATCATGTTAACATTTCTTGATTATTTACAATCATGTAATATTTTAATGCTTTTAATAATACATTTATCAAAAGATAAAATATGTGGATAAATAACATGTAAATTTTGTATCCATGAAACATTTATTTATTATTTTCATAAATTCTCAAAGGCATGAATAAAATACAAATAACACAACCATAATTTTCAAGTTCCTTTTTTGGTATTGGTATTTTACAACCTTGTATAATTGGAATGTGAGGAATATTATACTTGTGAAGTGTATGTGTGTGTTTTTTGTTGGATGGTTTTCAAAAAATTGATAGTATTGTGTAATATTTACCTTAAAATATTTACTAACAAATTTGTAAGGGGAAAATATTTTCCACCTCATGTGGCCTATTTTTTGGTAATTTATTTGAAAATTATGAAGTATGTATGTTGATGTATTTTAGATCCTTCTTTATATTTTAAAAATCATATGTATTCAAATCATCACAAATATCATCCAATAGTATTTCATGTTTGTGAACCTTCATAGATAAACTATAAGGTATATTAGAAAAATATACATTTGTTATGTGATCATGGAATTTCATCAAATAACTAATAGTTCTTGTTGAAAACCAATTGTATTTAATGAACATATGATTAAATAATGATTTTTTTGTAGATGGTCTTTTGAATTGCTTATCTTTTCCATAAACAACTATGAATTTAAAGTCATGATTATAACGACAAACATTCATGATCCATGTCCATTAACATTGTTCCACCACCTATCATTTCTTTTTATATGCAAAAGTCAATAATCATGTTCAAAATACTAATGTTTTAGGGAATCCATATTTACAAAATTGGTTTTCAAAATCTTTATTATTCTTGTAACAAGCAAGATTGCATTTATATCAATTACAAGGATTCATAAATTTGTGAAAATCTTGTTGAAATTGAATATTGATTCAAATTATAAGGTCTTGTTATACACGAATGAATATTTTGTTGATTTCACTCAACTTTGCAAAGGATATGGCTTTTATATTGTTAAAATGAAATAGCAAGAAAAATCCACCTTTGAGCCACTTGAACTTATATATTTGCATCTTGGACCAAATTCATGAATATTTTCCTATTACTATTTCTTCATGTTATATTGAACACCTTTGATAGTTATTTAGACCAATTTGATAACTAAAGAAATTTAACATTATCTATTTTTTTGAAATATGCAATATTGTAGAATTTAATCATCAAATGAAAAAGATCACATAACAAGAATAAAATATAATTTTCTAGCTATACCACCTCATATTTTTCACAATAACTTTACAATGACATGTCTAGTAAAATTTACTATAAAACATAAATTTCTAACATCTATATTTTTATACAATAAAATAAAAAACAAAATGTCAAGGTAAAAACAAGTGGCATTTCATATGTGACAACATGATGAATTTGGTAATAAAAAAGGGTTCATCTTGACAAACATGCAAAAAGCCATGAAAAAAATTATCACTTACATTGCCAACTTTACAAGCTTTCGAATGTTCCTTTCTCAATTTAGGGCACCTCACAAGGGCTACAACAATGAACAAATGTCATATAATACCACAACACCTTAAGGAAATAAAAAGCACTTTGACAATTAAGCTTGATAAAATGGCCTTTTAATTACCTTTTAAAACATCTTATCAGATCAATAATTAAGTACAACTGAAGAATGGCTTCTATTCTCTTATAACACACTTTATATATAATGCTAAAACTAAAGATGATTCTTATTGTCTTACATAAAAAAAACCCTTTACAAGGCTAACAATTATACATTATAAGGGTTAACTCTTGTTATCCTCCATAACAAATCTTGTTAAGCCAAAGAACTAAGCATGCTTAAGGCTAAGATGAATTAAGTCTTGTTATCCTCCATAACAAAGCTTGTTAAGCTAAAGAACTAAGCATGCTTAAGGCTAAGATGAATTAAGTCTTGTTATCCTCCATAACAAAGCTTGTTAAGCTAAAGAAGTAAGCATGGTTAAGGCTAAGATGAATTAAATCTTGTCATCTTGCATAACAAAGCTGCTTAAGCTAAAGAATTACACATGATTAACCCTAACAACTAAGCTTGATGAAATGACTTTTATTACTTTACAAAACATTAAACCACGTAATAAAGGGCTAACAAACTAAACACACAACAATTGATTAACTTCTCACCCAATTGGCTCATGACATGAAAATAACCAATCATGTCTATAGGAATATTTTTTTCCTTTTTTACAAGGTGGGTCAAAAAAAATTTCCTTTCTTAGATGGGTTTTTTTTAATAAAAATTTTAAAATTAAATTTAAAATAATTTTTAAAAAATTTTTATTTTTGGGGATGGGTCAATTTTTTCCTTTCCAAGATGAGTCACCTTTTAGTAGTGGAAAAGAGACCTGAAAAAGAAACATTCATGTGCCACCATTTGTTATAGTACCTACCACCTTGGACCTACCCACCCACGTCACTTGGTAGGTTCTTAAAAATTCTTAATGCAAGAACCCAAGTCCCCACTCCCACACAAAAGAAGAAGAAAAAGCAAAAACTCCAAAACAATAAGGACCCACAAAAAGCACATAAAGTGGGAAAACCAAATAAATGAAAAAAAGAAAAAAAAGAAAAACAATTTATGAAAATTTATGTAGGAGGATTTTCTTTAAAAAAAAAAAGTAAAAATCAAGTGAGTGACAAGCATTCATTCCAAGATAGATTTAGCATTAATTTTAAATAATGTATTAGAAAATAATCCGAACATTAGAAAAAGTGACAACAAACTACCTTGAGACACACAACAAAAATGATAATAAAAAATGTAACAACATTTTCTCCGAAAATTAGAAAAAAAAAAGATTTTGTCCAATTTTTGGTGATTTTTTCTTCTTTTAAAAACCAAAGAAATCTGCAACAGCAGATTATCTATTCTTGTTATAATTTTCGATTTTTGTTTTGGTTGCGAAAATTGGCCATGATAAAAAAGAAAATAAAATCCTTGCAATGTGTGTTCTAATGAAGCTGGATGGATGAACACATATTGGGATACACATGCATGCATACATGTATGTATGTATGTATGGATGCATAGATGGATATTTGCATGCATGCATGTTTGTATGTCATTGGTTGGATGGATGTATGGAGATGGACACATGTATGTAGTTCTATGTATGCATGCCTGTAAGAATGCATGGGCGTATGCATGTATTATTTTATGTATATTTATGTATGTGTGTATGTATGTATGTGCTTTGGGAGTGTGGCGCTGTTGCGCGATGCGTGGTTAGGGTTTAGGAATTTTGCTTTGCTTCTCTGTCGTTGCTGTGTTGCTGCTGTAGCGCATCTTCTTCCTTCCATCGCGCGATCTCTCTCTCTCTCTCGTCTTCTACTACATACTTGTTCTTTTTCTTTCTTCACTTTATCGTTTGCTCATCATGCTTTCTCTTCTCTTTAATACGCAACAGCTAGTAGCTTCGGCCGTTTGATGTTGTGTCTTCCGTCTGCCCCCAACCTCCGCAGTTGTTTTGTTTCAGTGCCGTCTTCTTCGATCTTTCCATCATCTCCGATCGGTCAATCCACATCGTAAACAGTCCTCCTCCTCCTTGTTCTTCTTGTCCTTGTTCTTCTGTTTTCTTCTTTTTTCTTTTTGTGTTTTTTCTGTGTGTTTCTCCTCTCCGGTGAGTGGTTTTTTTGGGGCTTTGGCCGTTTCTCTCTTTTTATACCCTTTTTTGTTTCATTGTGTCTTTTTGAGGTTTCTTGCCTTTTAAGTTTCCTCCCGCCTCTCTCGCCCCCGGTTGTGTAATTTGAAGCAGCTTTTTTTTTTTCTTTTGGGTTCCTGGGTTTTTAGGTCAGGGTTTCGTCTTCATCCCTGTACTTGTTTGTTTATAAGTTATTCTTCGAGGTTTCTCCGCGAGCTGAAGGGAGGAGGAGCAAGGCAATAGGTTGAGGAGAGGAGGACGGAGGAGGAGGAGGGTGTTGAGGGTCTGGGGAAACCGGGGGCTTTTTTGGGAGGGTGAAGAAGAGGCTATTTATCATTTGTGTGCTGGTTCATGTCGTGTCCTCCTCTTCTTTTCAGTGTTTCATTTCCATTTGGAATCTCTCTGGAGTATATGCTTGGTTGCTTTCTGGACTGTTTACTAAATTGAATCGTTCTCAAGGGACCAAAACCATATTGAAGTATATTCAGCAAGCAATATGGTTGTGTGGAGATTTTCCCGTGCAATGGTTTGATCGATGCAGCAGCAGGTAAGGTCGGTAGGAGGTGTGCTCATTGGAAGGAAAGACTAGTCCTGACAATTGCGGAAAATCCACATAATTTTTTTTCAACCTTTTGGCAACCGACCAACTATGTGCCTGTTTCTTCCAGTCAGCCATGGCGGTGGGTGTGAGGGCGAGTTCATGAAATTTGAGGATTACATCTGCAGTTTGTCTGGAGGAGAAGAGTGAGAGCACGTTACTAAGTGAGCAACTCAGTCTTCACATCTGTAAAAACATAACATCTGGGGTGTCAGGTGTACAACTCAGGCTCAAAGTGAGTAGCTTTCTCTCCTCTGTGGACTTTAGATGCAGACCAAATTTTTCCTTCTTATAAATTGTATTTTCTGACTCGTTATTCTTCAATTTTCTGCTCAAATGTCCTGGGAGTTCTTACTTCTTTTTGAAATGTAAGTTCAATGAAATCTACGACAATGACATGGGAAATGGACTTGATTAGTAAGAGTCTCTGAGGACTTGATACATAAATCTGTTGCCTTTGGATGCTTTTCACATCTGATTGTCCCCACACAATGATAGTATTTCCAGGCCAAATATATGTCTGATGTAGTGAGGCATCGGTGTGGCAGATTGAACGTGGAGTGGAGGAATGTGGTATCTGATGTAGTGAGGCATCAGTGTGGCATATTGAACCTGGAAAGGAGGGATGTTTCTTTGGGAAACTCTTTCACTTGAAAGGTTAACATAGGTGACACTTTATTTGAAAATCTTGAAACCCATAAGTGAAGAAGACTGGCCTTATGTCAGTTTGACATTAGAGATGAGGGTCGTCAGTCAGACATCATCTCGTAGACACTTCTTGTGACAGGAGTATGTGAGTTTCCTGATGCCTAGTCAAAGTAGATCAGTTGCAATAGAAGAAGCAACCCTCAAGGCTCCCTTCAACAGGCCCTGTTGTATGAGCACCAAAGGTTGCTAGTGTCATGTGGTTCTTGTACCCCATGAGGTCTTCGATATGGTGGGGTGATGTGGCTGCCAGTTACACCAGGAGGAGTGGGGGATGAAGGCATCTGGCTCCTGGCATCACATATGACGCATGTTATCAGGTCCCCTGAGAACCAACAAGGAGAGTCAAGGGATGTGAACTGGTGAGGAGTCCTCCTGCTTCTTTATAAACAAAGGCAGCAAGCAATGTTGTCTGCTTCATTTCTTGTGGCAAGAGTCTTTGGGATTTTTTCATCAACTTGTTGCCTTATGTCTATGGCATGCGTAATGTTATGGTGCTGGTGGTGAAGTTTCGCATGATTGCTTTGATCTGGGATAGCTGTTGTAGCTTTTGCAAAGTTGAGTACTTATACCATGTGATTATGTATCATGGTGGTCATTCAGCCATGCACAACAATCCTGACCGTTTTAGGGTGAATGCTCTTTTGTTTGGTGGTAATAGTTTGAGTTCTGAATGTGTCAGGACAGCCTCAGCTTCAGAATTGTTCTCCAAGCCAGCTTTTAAAATTTGGTTGTTGTGTAGCAGGCATGGAGACGCCCAAAGACACACAGCACAAAATGGGCAATGAAAGAGAATCCCAGCTGACAAGTTCCCTGCCCTTGCGGGTGGTACCCCACAGGGACCAATCACCAAGCCCTAGTGAGAGTTTAAGCAACATGAGTGATGATGAGGAAGATTTTGAGCAAAAGAATGAGCGACGCCATCAAGATTTAGACTATGAAGATGAAAGTGGGGTGGACTTGGATACTACAGACCTCAGACACAGTATACTGGATAGCTCAAGCCGGACAGCAGATAGTATCAGTGACAACAAGCTTTCTGATTATCAGCTGAGCAGGGATGCTGCCTATGATGGATCTTCATCACGTGCCCAGTCATTTGATGATAGTGAAAGCATCAATGGAGAGTATGGTGAAGTTGAAGGCCCCTCAAAAGCACAAAAACTGACAGAGGAAGTTGAGCATGTGATAGCAGAGCACGTGTGGAATAATGCTGCAATCTGGATACCTCCTCCTCCAGAAACTGATGATGAGGAAGTTGAAACGAACCTTGTTGATGAGGATGAAGATGATGATGATGAGGTGGAATGGGGGTCACAATCCTCTTCTGGGAATATCAGCAACAATAGCAACAAAGCCCAGAGGAGAGCGTCCTTACGTACAGTTGTGAGTGGTCATTTTCGAGCACTAGTTGCTCAGCTGCTTCATGAACATGGCCTCCCAGTGGGAGAAGAAGGTGATGACAATAGTTGGTTGGACATTGTGAGCACAAGAAGCTTGCAAGCTGCAAAGTTGGTTAAACCTGACACAAGTAAGGGAGGGAGCATGGATCCAGGGGGTTATGTGAAAGTCAAGTGCATTGCATCTGGGAGGATTGCAGACAGTGTAGTGGTGAAGGGTGTGGTTTGTCATAAAAATGTGCAGAACAGGCGAATGACTTCGCGATTTAAGAATCCACGACTGTTACTGTTGCGTGGAGCATTGGAGTACCAGCGTGTCTCCAATCAACTGTCCTCATTGGAGACTTTATTGCAGCAGGAAATAGACTATCTGAAAGAGACTGTAGCTCGCATTGAGAATCACCACCCCAATGTCTTGTTGGTGGAGAAAACAGTGGTTGGGCTGGCCCAGGATAAGCTTTTGGCCAAAGAGGTGTCAGTGGTGCTGAATGTCAAGCGGCCACTGTTGGATCGCATAGCACGCTGTACGGGGGCAGAAGTGGTGCCATCCTTAGATAATCTTACAGGTGCAAAAGCTGGGCACTGTGAAACTTTTCATATTGAGAAGTTTGATGAGGAGCACAATTTGGTGAGTCAAGCAGGCAAGAAAACCTCAAAGTATCTCATGTTCTTTGAGGGTTGTCCACGACCCTTGGGATGCACCATTTTGCTGCGTGGGGCAAGCACTGCTGAGTTGAAAAAAGTGAAGAAGGTTGTCCAATATGCTGTGTTTGCTGCATACCACCTGGCACTGGAGACTTCCTTTCTGGCAGATGAGGGGGCCACTCTTCCCTACCTTCCTATACAAACTAAACGGTCCAGCTCAGACAGTTCCATTCCTTTCTTGTCTGGTTCCACATTCTCAACAACACAGGTGGCCAATTATCACCTGAGGAAAATCAGTGCTCCTGACCTGGGTTTTCAACCAATGCAGCAAAGTAACTCACAAATAGAGAGGATGGAAGGTGTGACACCTCTGGGGGACAGCAGTGATTACTCAGAAGCTCAGCAGCCAGCAAAGGTTGAAGAATTTCCTCCATCGCTGCCAGATCAGTATATTCTGGTGTTAGTTTCTAGTCGCATCTTTCGTAAAGGAACACAATGCAAGCGTCCTGAACTCACACGGATTTACTATTATGGCAAAAATGATAAACCACTTGGGAGGTTTCTCAAGGAATTTCTTAGCCAGACAAGCAGCAAGTGTGTGTCATGTGACGAGCCACTGGAGATGCATGAACATAGGTACACACATCCCCAAGGCAGCCTCACCATCTCTTCAAAGCTCCTGAAAGACTCTGTTCTACCAGGTGAGAAGGAGGGGAAGATATGGATGTGGCATCGCTGTCTTCAGTGTGCACGTGTGAATGGGGATTATCCTGCTACACGAAGGATTCTGATTTCAGATTCAGCCCTGGACCTTTCATTTGGGAAGTTTCTGGAGCTCAGTTTCTCTAATCATGCAGCTGCTAGTCGGAGTGCTGCCTGTGGTCACTCGGTGCACCGGAATTGTCTCAGGTTTTTTGGATTGGGAAATGCAGTGGCATGCTTCCACTACACCCCAATCAAAATGCACTCTGTCTATGTTCCTCCCCCGCAATTGGAGTTTAATCATCCCGATGAGCAAGAGTGGCTTCGGAATGAGGCCAGTGAAGTTGCAGAGCTTGGAAGTGTGCTATTTGGGGAAGTAGCAGAAACATTGCGAGAACTTGGAGAAAACTCTGCAAGCTTAGGACCCTACCAGAGCATGAAAAGTAACAAAGTTGCAGAGCTAATGGGTGTGCTAGAGAAGGAGAAAGGTGAGTTTGAGGTGGAACTGCAAAGTGCAGCCCCAGGCAAGTGCCAGCCTTTTCAGCCAGTGGCTGATATTCTGGCCCTCAACAAGCTTCGACAGACCATTGCAGATCTTTCAGGTGACTGGGACATGCGTATCAGCAAGCTTACAGAGGCATATGGTGCAGCTGGTTCAAATTTGGATGCTGCAATGAAGAAATTGAATGTACTGGAAGCTCAAGCAGTTGGTGACAACCTTGGTGTTGCAAACAGCAGGTTGGAGCAGCTACCTGCAGGAGAGGATGTAGGGGACATGAATCCTTCTGTTGTCTCTGGAGAATCAACAACAGGTATGAGAGGTGTAACTGAGGAGGATACTGTCTCTGATTCTGAACAAAAATCAGAGTCTGAAGCTTTGGGACAGGCAGTGGCACCAGATAAAGTCATTGAAGCTAATCCTGGGGATGTTGAGGAAGGCAGTGAAGCTTCTGGACAACTGTTAGTGAATGCGATTGCCTTGAACAGGCAAGCATCAAGCCCTCTCCCTTCAATAAGCAATAGCACGGATCAAACTAACACTGCTCTTGGGGAACCCTCTAGAGATAGTGAACACATGCTAAACAGGGGTGCTGCAAGCTCACTGTCCCCTGCAGCTGGAGAACTGGGTGAGCGGAGAACTTTATCAGAGGGGCAGTTTCCAAGTTTGGTTGATCTCCCAGATATGGTGGGGGCAGCCAGGGGAGGTGCTTTTGGGTCTGATAATGTTTCCTCCATGCATGTGACACAGCAAGAGGATACTGAGGGCAATAGGGACACAGAATCTGTACCTGGAGGGGAAGCTGGTCTCAGTGATCTGGCACCCATGTCAGTGTCAACAAGTGGGAGTGAGCCAGTCCAAGGTGATGAAGTTGCTGGAGATGCCATTTCACAGGTGAGCGTACCAACTTCACCAGTGAAAGGAAGTGACGAGTCTGGAGCACCTGCAGGAGTTCCTTCCATGAGCCTGGATAAAGGGTACAGTCGATCCAGCTCACTTCGGGGTGGTAGTATGGATAGTTCCCAGAATAGATGGAGTATCTCACCCACTAGATCATTTGTGCAGCTGGTGGCACATGGGACTGCACGAGTCCGTCTGCCTCCAGGTGTCAATGGCACAGTTGTTGCAGTGTATGAGGATGAACCCACAAGCATTATTGCCTATGCTCTTACATCTTATGAGTACCAGAACAGGCTTCAAAATGTGGAGATGGAAAAGCCTAGGGTGAAAGATGAAGACAGAGGGGAGATTGCAACTGCAGTTGAGGGATTACCTGTTGCAGACCAGGGTGATGAGAAAATAAGAAGCACTACTCCACCTCCAGAACAATTAGCAGCTTCTAAGTCAAGAAGGGAGACCTCTGTGACTGATTGCTTGAAGTCCCCAACTCCTACCACTGTGAAGGTGCACTTCGCAGAAACTGGTCAGCAAGGGAAGACAGAGTTTCGTGTAACATGCCATTATGCCAAGCAGTTCCAGGCTCTCCGGGTCAAGTGTTGTGGAGGGGAGTTGGAGTACATTCGATCAATGAGTAGGTGCAAGAAATGGGGTGCTCAAGGGGGCAAGAGCAATGTGTTCTTTGCAAAGACTATGGATGACCGATTTATTGTGAAACAAGTGACTAGCACGGAGAAACATTCCTTCTTGGAATTTGCACCTCAGTATTTTACTCATCTCTGTGATTTACTAAATTCTGCCAGTCCCACATGTCTAGCCAAGATTCTGGGTATTTATACAGTGCAGTTGAAGCAGGGTGGTAAAATGGTGAAGGAATTGGACCTGCTGGTGATGGAGAATCTGTTCTATGGTCGTCATACTACCCGCCTGTATGACTTGAAGGGTTCCAAGCGGTCACGTTACAATGCTGATGCATCAGGGATGAATAAGGTGTTGCTGGACCAGAATTTGATTGAGACCATGCCCACTGCCCCAATTTTTGTGAACAACAAGGCCAAACTTGTGCTTGACCGAGCTGTGTATAATGACACAAGTTTCCTTGCAAAGGTGAATGTAATGGATTATTCTCTATTGGTTGGAGTTGATGAAATGCGCCAGGAGCTAGTGGTAGGAATTATTGATTTCATCCGACAGTATACGTGGGATAAACATCTTGAGACATGGGTGAAAGCATCTGGGATCCTGGGGGGACCCAAAAACGCTCCACCAACTGTGATCTCTCCAAAGGAATACAAGAAGAGATTTCGTAAAGCCATGTCCGACTATTTTGTTGTGGTTCCTGATCCACTAGTTAGTACAGGGAACCCATCTAGTAGTGAGCTTGTCACATCTTCTGAGATTCTTCAACAGTCTGCAGTTGCTCCAAGGGAGATGCAAAGTAGCATGTAGTGCAGAAGGGCCATATTGCAACAATATACCGGGCATTGTCTCTCCCATTGCTGATATGGGTAATTGTACATTTCCAAGCAAAAGTCCAGTTAGAATGGTGACTATGATTATTAGGCAGTCATTGGCTCTCCTCTCCCTTGCCTGCCCACCTCCCCAGCGACAGGTTTTGCCCTCCCTCACAGATGTGTGTTTTCTGTGATGTTCAAAAAGCACTGTGATCTGTTTCTTGGGGCTGTTCAGAGTTCTCTGGTCTAATGGATTAGGCAGGTTAGTCCCTTATTGCTGTTTAAGGATTCTTCAATCTGCAAGTCATGGTTAACACCATGTGACCTGTAAGATGTTCCATTCTGCAGTCTCAAGTATCTCTCGCCATGTAATGATCTTTCATGTTTTTCACGTCAGAATCTAGTATTGTATTGCCAGAAAGCAAGCTGGTAATCTTACATATTATGAAAGTCAATCATCTTACAGTATGACATGTGACTGAACAAAGTGAAGACTACTAATTTGCAGTTTGCCGACTAAAATGACTTCATCAAGGGGGATGATTTGTCAGGTGCATCATCAGGTGCATCAGGTTAGGTTTCCTGAGGACTCACACTTCCAGTGATTTCAAAATCTGGTAGCTGCAGAATTTCACATGTGGAATGGACATGCAGAATGTGAAATTGGGTAGATTTTAATAGATGGACTAATGGGAGCTGATGAAGTCAGTGGGGGAGTCCTGGCAGCTAGTCAAATGCTATTTCACAGTGAAGTTGATAGTCTTTGTCATAGGCTATAACTGTACTCACTCTTGTTTGTGTTAGTCGTTGGTTTTTCTGAAACTGACACAATGGTGATTGTGGAGTTTGTTTTTGCTGCAGTCTCAAGAGATATGCAGAATGGTTATTGTGGAGTTTTTGGTGCAGTTTTTACAGGGTCAGTATGGAACTGTCTGCCATCAAGGATGTGTGGATCGAATGTGTGTAAAGGAGTTATATATTTTTGTTCTACAACTATTGAGGGCAATAATTGTTGTGTCTACAAATGAGGGCAACAATTGTTGTGTCTACCAGGGTCTCTAGCAAGGACCATCATTGTATTCATCTCTAGTAGCTCTTCCATTTCCTTTGTTGACTTCATCAACACACTGCTCAAGGCAGTTGAGAGGTCTCACATCAATAGTGTTGAAATACAATCAATTTCTGAGTCTTTTGGTTGTCTTTGATGCACCACTGTATATGCTGCACACACGCAATGGGTGAATGCTTGCCACAGAGATCTGCCAAATGGTCTGTAAGATGACAGGTTCAGTAGCTTGCTTCTGACTCTGAGGGTGGTAAGTGATCTACAGTTTCTTGAACTTTTGTTAGGTTCACTTTTGATGGGTGTTCTTAGTTTGGAAGTGCTTGATGTTGGATGTGATTGTTGATAGAACATACAAAGGGGTGGTGAAATTGATGGCCATGTGAATAATAACTTCAATGATGTGTGCTGAATGTAGGAGCATAGAAGACATCAAGAAATATGTGCACATTGTTAGAACATCCATCACTTGGATTGAACCTTCTGCATTTTTACTTGTCAATGGATTAGTAGTTAATTACTCAATGTTTTCTTTACTTGTAAATCTACATTTCTTTGGTTTTTCATTTCATTGAAAAATGATCTATAACATGTTAAGTTTCAACCACTCATCCTTGTTTTTGTCGAGCTTGACCAAAAGTTTACTCTTTTAATTTGTTATATCTCAAGTGAGGATATGTAATTCAAAGATTTGAGGGGACATAAATTTGGCATGTTAGGAAAGCTAAGAGAGAAACAATATTCGGTTCCCTGCATCATTCAAGTTAAGTTGGACAAGAAATGGTAGAATGTGAAAAATAAAAAAATATAGGTTGCCTTGGCTAAACTCAGAGAGTCATTAGGGCCGTTGAAATTGACTAAAGCTTTTTAGGCAACTTCATTGTTTTAGTGCTAGAATCAAACCATGGGTAGTCTCAACCATGGAGTATGTACATAGCCCTTTTAGAATGGTGAAGCTTTCTATCTCAACTTTCGTAGGTAAATACCATTAGGAAAAGAAGAGTAGAAGACATAGGGGGTTAAGTTGAAATCTTGAATTCCATCAATCTATTAATGAATGACATACTGTAACTACATGAACATATTTGACATCGATCGAATTAATTTTGAAATGATTGACTTTCGGAGAAATGTATTGCCTGAAATGTCAAAATTTCAAGCTTGATTGTCAAAAGTAGTGAAAAATTAAAATGGAATTGCCTCAATGCCTTTCAATATACTAACTGTGAGCTTCCAATGCTAGTAGATGGGTTTAGGGTTTAGGGTTTAGGGTTTAGGTTTAGGTTTAGGGTTTAGGTTTTAGGATCATGGTTTAGGCCGGTTAGGTTTAAGGTCTCAGACCATTGGCCTTGCCCTAGAGGTTCACTGGGATGCAGAATACACCCATCCTAAGGGGTGCACCTTATGTGGTACATAATGGACAGGAGCTTAATGGCCGTGACCATTATTACATAGTACATAATGGGAAGGAGCTTGATGGGCTGACCATTACATAGTACATAATGGGCAGGAGCTTGAAGGGCTCCACCATTACGTAGTACATAATGGGCAGGAGCTTGACGGGCTCGACCATTACTTAGGACGTAATGGGCAGGATCTTGAGGGGCTCGACCATTACATAGTACATTGCTGCGACGCCGCCAGCGGCACACCTCCCGACTCCCGAGGGAGGACGGAAGGAGAGAGGATCACAACATGCATGCAATTCCGACAATGCTTCACTGCTCGTTTCCGCGGATCCTGCCTACAATTGCGTGGCCAAACCCCCCCGTAACTCTGCTTGCACTTCTCATCCTGCATGTGTTCTCTGTGCTGCTGCGTGATCTGCTGCTGTTGTTTCTCCTCTCGCTAGCTAGCTAGTACACTGTTGGAAGTTATATATAATTCCTGTCTTCTTGTCTTTGCAGCTGCATCAGACTTGTGTACTGTTGTTGTTGTTTCCTGATAATCTCTTCCTTCACGCCTAATTTATCTTTGCTTTAATAATATTCTCAAAGCGCTGCTAGCTGCAATCGTTCTCGATCCGATCGGGTGCGATCGATCTCGACTTTTGGTATTTATTTATTCTGATACAAGTGCAGCTGATGTTCTATATACAATTTTTTTTTTTTCTAACTTGGGTTATAATTATAAGCTGCTCGTGGTTGATTTGGGAACCTGTTGTCTCGAGCTCTTGATCAAGCTTACTTTTGCTCCGGTTTTTCTTTTTTTCTGTACATCTCTAGCTTTGTCCAGAGAAGTATTATCCTATTATATCGGGTTGCGAGTGATCGTGCGGGAATAATTTCCTGAGGAATTCGTTTACGAATTGCAAGAAATATATTGCAGAATCCAGATCGGGGAATTTCGATGGCGCGTTTATTATTGGGCTCAGCTAATTCGTCAATGCGGCACTCGGTTGGGGACGTCGTGGTCGCATTGTTCGTGTTTGCTACTGTAATGTGTGGGAGTGTTTCTGTGTGCGGAGCTGCCAGACAGGTTCCAGCTTTAGATTTGGTTTCGCGGCTAGCTGGTGGTGGAGGAAGAGTTGTGACTTCCAGGGTCGATGAGGCGGACGGGTGGGCGGCATTCAACGTGGGGTCCAGGTACGTTTTGCAACTCGTCATTGTTTGTAGATTGTGCTCGGATTCGTAGTCAAGACAAAAATTGTTTCTCGTAATTCTTTCATCTTGCAACGCGGTGAAGTCGTTTCCTATACATACGAAGTCGTCTTTTCTGCAAAGAGAACAGGTTGTCGCTATCGGTTGTAGTAAAGATCAATACAGAACCGAAAAGTGTGTACCTGCGCCGCTGCAGTAGCGATCAATTGCGATAACAGTGAGAATTACAACCATTATGATCCGTATAAGCTTCGATTTAACACGAGAAGGCTGCACAAGATGCGATATCATTCATGAATTACAGACAGTTGCAACCTCTTCATTGCGCGTGCTTTCGGTGGTTCCTTACAAAGTGATATTTGTTCTAGTGCTGCATGTATTATATTACAAGCAATTCTTGCATTGAACTTCCCATTCTAGGCCTTGTATGTGACCGCTCATCGATTCTCGTACTTCATCAGGGATTTCGATCTCCAGAGCACCGAGTAGGTAGTTTACCTGCAATCAAGGATAACATTCGAGTTTATGTGCAGCAATGAGCAGACAGAGGGAAGGATCCGCGACTACACCGGAAGATCAGTTCTCCAAAGCGGCTGTGGATCTGGAAATCCGATCGATGATTGCTGGAGATGTGATCCGAACTGGGAAAATAACCGGCAAAACCTTGCGGACTGTGCTGTCGGGTTCGGCAGTAAGGCCGTCGGTGGACAAGGAGGGCAGATCTATATTGTTACCGATAACAGTGACAATGATACTGTGAACCCCGCACCAGGCACGTTGCGCTACGGTGTTACTCAGGCAGAGCCTCTGTGGATCATCTTCGCCAGCGATATGAACCTGACTCTCAAAGAAGAGCTTATCATGTCCAGTTTCAAGACCATCGACGGCAGAGGCTTCGATATCCATATCGCTGGTGGCGCTTGTCTAACGCTGCAGTACGTGACTCACGTCATCGTTCACGGAGTTCACATCCACGACTGCATCCCTACCGGACCTGCGGTGGTTCGAAGCAATAGCACACATTTCGGGCAAAGAGGAACAACCGACGGCGATGCTGTTAACATCTTCGGGTCTCAGGACATCTGGGTTGATCACTGCTACTTCGCCAATTGCGCAGATGGACTCGTTGATGTCATTATGGGATCAACTGATATCACCGTTTCCAACAACTATTTCACCGACCATGATAAGGTGTGCAAGTCCAGTGCGCAAAACCTTGTCCTCTTGTTCTTCTTGGTCGTCTTAGCTAAGTGAACGATTGCTTGAAAGCGTGATCCGGTTTTCTTTCTCGCTGAGGACGTTGCTCTCAAGTTGCCAGTAAGAAGGAAATCGTTTATTCTAGTCACGGTGTTGTTCGCAACCACGCGTGCAGGTGATGCTTCTTGGTGCACATCCAAATGACACTATGGACGGCAACTTGCGGGTCACAGTTGCGTTCAACCATTTTGGAGCCAATCTCACGCAGCGCCTGCCAAGGTCAGTCAGTCAGCAATTTGTCATGCTCTTTTGCTCTCTTCTTAGATCATGGTACATACTAATCAATCTCAAGATCTGGCTTGTACGAGACGCATGCCATTGGGATGCCATAAAACAGTAACAAATCACATGATTCAAGAATGTTGTGAAAAACCAGCTTGATGAGCTTGATAAACCCTAAACCCTTGATGAGCTTTCAACTTAGTAGACTTTCCTCCCCCTTTCTTTCCGACATTGCAGATGCCGACATGGGTTCTTTCATGTGGTGAACAACGACTACATATCATGGGGGATATATGCAGTAGGAGGCAGTGAAGCTCCCACCATCAACAGCGAGGGAAATCGTTACTCTGCTCCCAATGTCAGCACCTCGAAGGAGGTAAGAATTCTTCTTCGTGATCAAATCAAGCTGGTTATGATCTTTAGCTACCTAGCGCTCTAGCCTTGAAATGACATCCATAAGGATTATAGATATTCAACATACTAATTTGGATTTAACACATGGTGATTAGCATGGTGAAGCCTAAGTAGATCCTTCAGTTATGTTGGAAATGTTTTTTAATAGTGCACTTCCACATGACACTAGAATGTAGCGATACCAAACTTTGGCCCGTTTCTCTGGGTGCTTCACAATGTCTCTACCCTCAAGGGCAGAGTCAACTAACTACTATAATCTATAGCGTCAATCAAGTTGATTCCACAACATAATATTATATTCTCTTCCAGCTCAGGGCTCTATTTTTCCTCTGCTGCAATGATCTGATGATGACAACTAATTTAGGGTCCATCGCTGATGAATCCATAAAACACACGTTGCAGGTGACTATGCGCATCGATGATGGAGGCAGTGATTTTGGATCCGCAAACACTTGGAATTGGACATCATCCGGTGACCTATTCTTGAATGGCGCTTTCTTCACACCCTCGGGTGCAACAAATTCCTCCTTTTGGAACAGTACGATCTACGACACCCAAGCCACTAGTTTCGTTGCACTGCCTGCTACCATGGTGGGAAACATGACAGCAGATGCAGGTCCCATAAGTTACTGTCAAGTGGGTGGAGCTTGCTGAATTTCATTGATTGCTCATTGATTGATTTATTCTCTCATCTCATGAGTGTGCTACCTTTCAATCCGGAGTCAGGACCTCCTGCAATGTTTCTCAGATCTCTCCAGGAGATTGAATTCCTGGAATTGCAGTTGAAGAAAGTTTGTGAAGCCTGGTACTGGTGTTCAGAGGTCTGGTCAATTGTGCATTGGTCGGCCTGGCATCAGACTTACTAAGAGCTTGGTGAACAAACTTGCATGCTAAACTATTGTTTGCGTTTCGTGTAGACTCTTTGTTGTTATTTCAATTCTGAGTGCTTTCCCAGGGACTCAAGACTGTGAAACTGTAGCTCAAATGCATGCTCGAGTGCAGGATTTTGCCTTTGATTTTGTTCAAAAGACTTGCATATTGGTGCACTTGATACAATGTTATTGCATTTGTTAGAATTCACAGAGTTTGCCTTCAATTTGTTTAAGACTGGCTTACTTCCAGACTTTGATGTCAAATTTTTCATTACTTATTGATGTTTGATTCATATTATTAATCACCACATTTTGTATCTTTAGAACTTTCTTTAGGCAACTTTCACTACTACCATTAGTTTTCAAATCTGTGTGCAACAAATGATATTTGGTATTCAATTTCAATATTTTGTTTTTAACTTTCACTAAATGTTTTCTTCAATTCAAAAATTACCTAACAATTGAAGATGAAACCATGAATTCAACCTAGTGAAGTTAATGTTTAAACTTACGATCACTTTAATAATAACTTAGTCAATCCATGATTTGAAAAAATCGTTGATCTTATGATAAATGTTAAAAATCAATTGACAATTCTATTATTTTTTCCATGACAATGCATAGACATAAAAGTGTGTGAATTGTTTCATAGTGTATTGAAAAAATCATTTCATGTTTGCTTACTATTTAGTTTCAATTATAAGTGAATGAAAGATGAAATAAAATTGTTTAATTATGTGTCCTTTATGTGTTACAGAAGGTGTTGGGTCTAAGTTGCACTCTAAACACTAGTAAACCTTTAAGCTTGGTTAAACTAAAAGGTGCACTCAGGAGAAAATGCCTCAATCTATCAATTTGGTAATGTAACCCCCACCCATGGGAAGATTTAATCAAATTTGGTTATAAATGATATATTAAAATCAAAATGTTGAAATAACCTTCTATATTATTGGCTACCTATTGGAATGAAAATGTGACAACTTTGTGAAAAAATCAAAACCAAGTATCAATGACCACAATTTGCTTAATCAAAAGGTGGCAACCCTAAATATAAGTATTGGATACCCTCATTGAACAAACCCATTGAACAAAAAAAAAAAGAAGGGATGATTGATATGTTTTACACTAATGGTGGACATTTGTTTGTATCAAACAACAATTTAGGTCACAATTGAATGGTTGAAAATGTCCAAATCTTTGGTGTTATTTAAAGATCCAGTATTGGATCAATCTTCTAACACCCTTTAAATCCATAATTAAATGGTCTAATGTCAAAATTTCAAAATTCATCATTGGATTTTGAGTTTGGTTCCTATTTGAGATTCATGATTAAATAGATTGGATTAGTGGCAAATCCAATGAGATTGGATGGTGAATTTTTAAAAATTGTTTGGTGAAAATGGTCAGGTGTGCATTGTCTAATAGTGACATGGTGATGAAGTTTTGATGATGTAAACTGCTTTGATTGGATGTGGTGGAAATCTTTCATGGATGTTACACATATGTTCATTGCATATTTCACTTTCCCCTTTTGCTACAATAGTGAAACTCTACATAGCTACAATAACAAAACTTTTGTTATCTTTTGTTGTGTTTTTGTCTTAATTTTTGTTTTCTTTTGTCGTGTTTTAAATTGCTTCCAGTTTGTAACTTCTCTATTCCATATTTTTCCACATGACATTCTTAGTGAATCAATGTTTCGAACAACATTGTGCATTTATTACTAGTTGCAAGAATTCTTTGGTTTTTATTGTAACAAAAGTCAACCTGCTCACACCACCAAGGCTCATTGCCATTTTTTATTTTATTTTACTTACTTTTTTACTATAAGATTTCATCCTCCTCAACATTCCTCTCTACTTTCACTACATTCCCTACATGTTAAATTCATTTGTTCTTGTGTTTATGTTTATTTTTGCTTGTTTTTTTTGTTGCCATTCTTTTGTAATTGCTTCAATGGAAACAACCTTTTTGTTGAAACCACATATAACCTTTCTAAATAATTTATCTATGTTTGTGATTATGTTTTAATTAACACCTTCTTTTTTTTTTACATGTTTATTTATGTTTACATTTTGTTTTTCCTAATTTGTGTACAATGTTGTGAGTCATTAGGTCTTGGGAAAAATCTAATGTCGTTGCCTTTGGAAAGTCTACAATAAGGTTCAATATTCACATAAATGTTGCTTTTTACCAGTGCATGAAATTTGTTACTAATGAAGTCATTAGAAAGCCAAATATCACTAGTCTTGGCTGAAACATTAAGAAGTCAAATGCCTTAACTATGTTTGAAGAGTAGATCATTTTAAATTTTAAAAAATTCAAATTAACACACTTGAAGTATTATTATAAGATTTGAATATTTTTGTATGTATAATTTTCTTACCATAGGTGCTAATGAGTTGAAGAAGGTGGATGACATAAATTTTTCATTACATTCAAATGAATTAGGTGTGTTTTTAAAATATGATTTGTTTTCAAGTTTTTATGATTCAATTTGTTCTACAATTGTCTTAATTTGTTGTTGTTTGTGGAACTCATGATGAGCATGTGCATACTTATTTATGCTTTTTCTTCTATTTCTAATTTTGATATTATCCTTTTCTATATTCTTCTTGTATGTATCAACTTGGGGGTTGAATAAAAACTAGAAGTTTGAAGTCAACCACTACAAAGTGAAAAACCATTGACCACCAATTAACTATTATGTCCATGATGTGACTAACACTTTAAAATTTTGATGTTGATGCAAAATCTCATCTTCTTTTCCTTTAGTTGAAGCCAAGGTTGCAAGATTCAAGTGAATAAGAGTGGTTTTCTAAAACTCTAGTTTAAAATATTCTCTATTTGTTAAATAGATGATTTGTATTAAGGACATTCCAAAATTAAAAGGTAAAAAGATTACAAATAAGTACATCCATGGGATCTTTTATCCCTATGGAATACAACATGAAAATTACAAAGCTCCAGGACCTTAAAAATTATTCAAAGTAAGTTACATGTTTTTTTTATTAATTTTTTTTTTCGGTTGAAACATTAAGTGGTTTTTGTTGGTTTGATATTTCTTTGTTGTGCATATATGATCATGTAAATTAAGACATGCTTTGCAAAGTATAATATTTAGTGAAATGAATTGTGATTACACTTTCACTTCTAAGAAAAGGTGCTTGAAAAATTTGAGATGTTCAAAAAGTAAAAAGTATTTGTCTTTTTGTTTATTTGGATTCCCATAAAATAGTTGCACTTAAGGTTTAACAAGAAATTATTTTGTATTTAACAATCTACTATGACATCTTTTCTAGCTATGGCGATTGATAATCTTGCATGTGGCAAAAGCTTGGAACAATTTGTACAAAAGAAATTTGTTGAAAAGTTTATAAAGTTGAAGGTATTTATATATTTTTCATAATTGCTTCAATTTTTTCAACATATTTTTTTGAATTTTGATAAAAATTAATTTGGATGAAAACCTCAATGTTGCATTTTCTTTGATGTTGGTGGTAGACAATCTAACAAATAAGGAAAATTAAGAGCCATTGGAACAAAAGAGATGCGTTATTATTTTTAATTTGAATGTAGGAAGTTCATTTATGTCAAAGGCCATGGTAAATCTAACTAAGGAAACAAACATTACATTCTAGAATTATATAAAGGTGAGGGACATCTTGATACGACATGACAAATAGCTAATTATGTAACCAATTGTTGTGACCCATGTGGGTAGTCACTACTTCCAAAATTTGAATAATTGAAACATAACATTGTCTATTTGTGATCCATCTTCTATTACAAGTTTACTACAAAGTATGTTGGGCCATGTGAAGCAATAACATATGTTTGAATTTCATGTACATTTCATGCAATTACATTTCCAAGTATTTAAACATACACAAATATGAAGAATCATTTGACATATTGGTGTATACTTTGTTGAAATGCAGCCAATATAGAAATTTTGGATAATTTTGTATGTGATAGACTACAAAAAATAATTTTTCAATTTTGCATGAATCTTGATTTGAAGGTTCATGCTTATATTTAGATTAAAGAAATGATCTTCATTTCATATTAGATTTTCACCTTTTTGAGTCATAACAAAGTAAAACTACTTGTAATTTCCATTTTATGTTTATTACATTCAATTTTAATATTTATTAATGTTTCAAAATTTTTAATTGTCATACTTATTATAAGCTAATTATTAATCAATGGTTAAAAATAAAAATGAATAAATAATTTCGAACAGAAAATTTTCTTTGATATGAAAAAAAATGAAGAAGGGGATTACAAATTTATAAACCCCCCCTTAAAACGTAAGAACTTCCCCAAAAAAAAAAACATTTAGGCTCCTTATTTTCTGTAAGGGAATTCTATTTTATAAAGTCTTTCAATTTACACTAAATGTTTTTTCACATTTAGGAATGGGTTATTTCAATTACCAATACACCTTTGTCCATAAATAGTCATTAAAGCTTAAATATGCCCATGTTCAAATTGATAACACAAATAATTGAACTTTACCAAGTTACCTATGACCATTAAATTAAACAAACTGCAAATAAATATGGAATTAAATAATGCATATTTATAGAATACTCATTATCGCCATTCAAAATGCCTACTTATTGAACGAAATAACAACACACATGAAAACAATCACGCAAATGGTTAATGTAATAATAATCCTTGAACTTCTTTCCATTTTATTGTAGAAACAAGTTGATGGGGGTGAGTGCACAATTGAATGGTTCAAAAATAGCAAAAATTATAGTCCTTATGAATCAAAACAAGATTCTTTTAAATGATTCAAATGGACACAGTTGTTGGTTTTTAAAATGTTATTATTATAATCTTTGAATAATACATGTTCAATCACCTACAAACCTTCTCAAATTTATGTGAAAATTTATATTTAATGTATTTGATGTTATTTTTTAACCTGGAAGTCCTAAAAGGAAAACCCACAAAGTCCGTATGAATAATGGC
>Ga0209611_10002024_pt1 | contig 35462 bp, 29 predicted proteins | sample S1TSphgellanicum_3_FD_187693 | JGI IMG/M metagenome (GOLD analysis project Ga0209611, IMG submission 187693) | Host-associated microbial communities from peat moss isolated from Minnesota, USA - S1T2_Fc - Sphagnum magellanicum MG (SPAdes) (version 2) | ecosystem: Host-associated > Plants > Peat...
GTGGGTGTAGTTCATTGTATCTTTGTTTGTGTTCAAGCCAGCATCATCATCCTTGAGTATCCCTATTGCTATCAAGGGTCAGTGAATCTGGGGGAGAGCTTTGCCATTTTTTATATAGCAATTTTTTCCCTCAATTCTGCTCTTTTTAGTTGATGTCTCTATCCTCTCGCTCCCACTGTCTGCTGTTGATTGTCTCTTATTGGTTGATCTTGAAATCTTCATTAACTTTACTGTAGGTTATCTCATTGGTTTTAATTCACTTTAGCTGAAATTGTAAGGATGGAGGGTTGCAGGAGGGAATTGTGAAAAAGTGCAGGGTTCTGTGTGTTGCTGAGCACGACTTCAACATTGTGCCCACAATTGAAAAAGTTCAAGCAGCAGACTACTTCTTCAGCAAAGCCTACGACGGTGACAGAAAGCGAATTGTGTCACTAGAAAATCTGGCAGATTTGATTGGAGGTAAACTTTATATGCCAGAGGTTGTGCTTGTGTGTGTCCTTTGCTGCAGTATAACTATATTGTGTTTTGTAAAGCTTTGCATGTAACCATTGTCTATTTGATCAGCAGCTCAGAGAGTGTTCAACAAGAAGGAGTGGGTTATGGATGAAATCCGTGACAGAGTTCCAACAACTTCTAACCAGGCCAAAGGTCTGAAAGAAGACCCATTGGCTTCAAGGAGCCTTGCAAAGAAGCCTCAGGGAAAGCGACAAAGGGAGGAGATGTCTGCATTGCATGAGGGAGGTGCATTGGAATCCCCACACTCTACCTCACAGCCAATGAAGAAACCAAAACTGTCCAAGCATCCCATTTCTGTAGCAAGAGCAGGGGAAGATCCAGCTGCAAGGTCTTCCAAGGTCTTGGTGCCAGCTTCTCGACCACTGAGGGAGGAAATGTCTGCATTGCATAATCGCACTGTAGTGGGATCCCCAGGCTCTACCTTACAGATACTGAAGAAACCTAAAATCTCAAAGTATCCAAATTTTCAATCAAGAACAGGAGACGACCCAGCTCCTGGGTCTTCCAAGCTCTCAGCTCCAGATTCTCAACTGCCAAGGGGCTTGGTGCAAGCTAAAGGAATTGTGTCTGAATCGGGAAAGCGGGAACCTTTTGGAGGCAAAGAGAAGGTGAAACCTGTCAAACAGGTGGAGGTGTCTGAACCCTTGGCTGTCCATCGCAAAGAGAAGGTGAAGGATATTGTCAGCATATATGTGGGTGCATCTGAGCACATGCCAGCTGCTGATCAGGAGAAAGCTACAGTTGAGGCTGCAAAAGAGTGTCAGAAAACTGAAGCAAGGGATACTGCACAGGTATGCTGTTTGTGTATTCTTGCTTAGTCTACATTGGGCCCCTTGGAAGTCTGATGTTGAGAGTAATTTGAGTAGTTGTGAAGATGTCTGGACAGTGTTATCTAACATTTGCAAAATATGGCTGACAGGTGCAGAGGAGTGTTTTCAAAGCGGTGCGAGAGGTAAACCTACCAACTCTGTGTGTACATGGGTCAAACTAGGCTTTTGTTTAAACAAGTTAGGGCTAAAGGATTTGTGGAGTAACCTTCTCAATTGGAGAAATCTGTCAGTCTAGTACCAGTGACCCATACATCTTGTGGGTTGTTCTTGTAACAGCCATGGGAGTCTTCTATAGAGAAGGCAGTGAGGGACCGTAAGGTTCTTCACTTGACAAACCTGGACCCACAGTTGAATGCTGCTGATATTGAGGTTAATGTTCTGAACAATCACTCGTTTCATGTTTCAGGATTGATTTTTCAACAGCACAGAAAGACCATTGTAACACTTTAAATTGTTGTGTTTGGTTTTGCTGGTTTTGAATTTGCAGACATGTCTTGTTTGTGCGTGCACTGATTGGATCGGGGTTGGCAGGATCTACTAAACCCATTTCTTCGGGTAACCTGTGAAGCACGCATATTGCACCCACCCTCTTATAGGCACTTCCATTCTTGTAAGTTGCCACTACCACCTTTCCCCACCTTCTCAATCAAAAATATTCATAAGAGAAAATGGACTTGTGCTATGTTGTAGATTAGGTATTGCATGCTTTGAGTGACTCTCATGTTGGCAAGGCATTTGGGTGGACAGTGGAGGCCTTGGTCAAATTTCCCAATCCAAAGATTGCGGAAACAACAGTTAGGGAAATGAAGGAGAAGTGCTTAATTATGGGTGATAGGTATATGAGTCTTCTTCCAGTGTTGATTTTGTTTGCAATTTAAAATTGCTCTCACTATTTCAATCACATTGTAATTTCTGAATCTGTGAATTCGGGGTTGCTGAATCACATTGTTATGGATTGTACAGGCCAGTGGCTGTAAGTTTAGCTTCAGCAACTGATCCTTCGAGAAAATCCGGCAGGTTCCCAGGCCACATCCTACTTAAAGTGAAGGCAAATGAAGACCATGTAAGCTGGAGGATTCTGACCTTGCTGACTGCAATTTAGTAGCTGATTCTTTGTTGCTTTGTTAACTATTCTGTTTGTTTAATTGAGTGGCTAATGAATGGCATTGTGGTATGAAGATGAAGGTGTAATGGCAAGACTGAATCAATGCTGACTTCAGCTGTGTGAGTTCATATTTGACACATTCTTTGGTGTACAGAAAAATGCAGTGGCCACCTCACATGGTGCACAAGGCAACACCATAGAGTTCACCTATGGGTTGCAATGGCGTGTGCTGCAAGAACAGCAAGACGTTCAGTGGAGAAAGATTGCCTTGGTTTTTTCTCATGCTCTTTACTTCCTAGTCTTTGCCAATTTGTGATTTGTCAAATATGCTAGAAATGTCAATTTGGGAGGAAAGAGGGTTTGACACTCCAAACAGTGCTGCTTGAGGTAAACACAGGGTCTGAATACATTGTGGCTTCATGATTCTGCCTTTCTGTCTTTATTGTAGGAGCAAATGCAAGAAATGAGAGGCTCAAGGGAGAAGAAGTAGAGTTGCAAACTGTGGACAGAGAATTTTGACAAGAACACTTGAAACACAAGTAAAATCAGGAAGGACAGCAATTCTAGCTGGTGTTGCAAGTTTGGTCACCACTTTCCGATCAACTGTGACTACAAATGCAGCACTAAGCTTTCAACAGTGCTTTTGATTGAATTGTAGATATGGAAATAGGTCCTTAGAATTCAGGCCATGACATCATTTTTCTGGGACATAGATGTATTCCAGTGTTTCATGTTACCCCTGAAAGTCCATTGCTGATCCATAGGAGCAATGTTACACCTGCATTGAACTCTTCTGTTTTGAGGTCCTAGCAACAGTTATGTGGACAATGCAGGATTAGAATGGTGTTATTCATCTCCTGCCAAATTTTTCAGAGTAGCATTCCTGAGTCTCAGAGCATCCTACTTATTTGAGCCATGCTTTTTTCTTGTAAGATTGCAGAGAAACAAACCTTCTTTGCTCTGGAGAATGTTTTGCAGAAAGGTGTGTTGAAAATTCCATCCTATTGAAATTCAAGGACAACTGGGAGCAGCTGTTCAACACAAGTTCAGCCTTTGTGGTATGTTTCTATGTAGCCTGCAATTGGTGTTTTTCCTCCTTACTGTTGCAAAATTTGCAACTTTTTTTTGTTGCCCATTTGGCTCTTTAGTAGCAACCGAGGATGACCCGGGTATGAACATATTTTCCTGGTGAAGAATGGAATTTTTTTGGCACACAAAGCAGCATTGCAGAGATTTCAACTCTTGTCATATTTTCAGCATTGTTTTTCTGAGAGAGAGAGCAAGTTGTTCCAGCCTGACAAAACCAATGTTAACACTTCACACATAATCTGAAACATTGATTGCCACTGAAAACCATTACGCTCTTGGCAATCCAAATGTCAGGAATGCCAAGGATAGCTGCCTAAATTATGCCTTCCTAATGGTTCTGTCTTCTTTGGGGATGTTAACATGAGGGTTGAAGCTTTACTCCTTTTACACCTTTATTTGTGCACCCTTCTTCATAGATTATAATGACTTGTGGTATAACATCTGGATCAGCATCTCTACCTCAAGAAGGTGACTTGACTTGCTTCTAGGATGACTGCTTCCAGGATTGTCATTCACCATACCTTACCAGCATATGTATCACAGTGGCAGTGTTAGACTGTACTTAGCTCTCATGTTGTTCTTGTGGAAGGATTTTTGTCCATACTTGACACTTCATGTTGTATAAGAGAAGGACTTGGGAACCCAAATAATTGCAGGGGAAGTTTGGCAAGTGATCTAGTTAGAGTAAAGCTTTTTTCATGGGCAAATTGGCTGTCATACATAGCCACCATAAACATAATCATCATTGAGCAACAAGAGGGAGGGAGGTAATAGTAGTACTAGCCTAAATGCAAGGCATGTGATGGTGGTTATAGAAGGCCGAAGTGCATGTGCTAGGCATCCTTCTAGTAGGGTCAAATGTGGGAGACGATGCGCGTGTTGTCCTTTGAGTCTTTTCATCATGATAAATGGACACTACTTTTAGCTATTAGGGTGACTTTCTTTTGCCTTTTTGTGTGGGGTTGGGAGGATAGATTTGTGCACAAATGTCTTCAATGCAAGTGACTAGACGAATGGGTAACTTGAGTTTCTCTTGCTATCTAAAAACCCCATGTGTATTTACATTTTGCAATAGTGGATCAATTCTTTTCAATGGAAATTTGCTTTTGCTTTTTCATGATCAATCACAGTCTTCAAGGCTGCTTTTGAAAGCCTTTTGGAAAATGGTCAATATGGCTCCTGGCATTTTTGGAACAAGTGTAGATGTGATGATTCTCTTATCTTTCTGTTGAACAATCTGGCCCCTCATCAACCACAAGCCATCAAACATTTTCTCATTTTTTGTTATTTTTTAGTGATCTTATGATGACAAGTGGAGGTCTACAATAGTTCTTTAGACTCTGGAGGTAACTAAATAATGAAAAAAAAAGCACAAAGAGAATGAGCATGTCCAAAGAACAAAATGCTTGAGAAAAAAGTGCATGAGACACCCCTTATTTTTAAGAACCCATATCTTTCTCATTTTTTTTTTCATTTTGAGTGATTTAAAAAGATATGGGTCTTGTCCATTTTGAACAATCTAAAAATATATGAGTGAGTGTGATAACTTGAGCTTTACAACTCCATTTTGAACTCCCAAGGCAATTAAGTTATGTTCAAGGATCTTAAGCTTCAAACAATTACCAAACCCCATATCTTTCTATTTTTTTTGTCCATTTTGAGCAATTTTCATACTGTGTGTGCCATGTGCAGGGCCACAATACCTATTTGAACTCAAGAGACAACTAAACTATGTCCAAAATTTTAAGCTATATGAGAGCTTAAGCATTCGGACACTCACATGTGTTTACCTTATTGTGCTCGTTGATTAGAGATTAATCACCAACTTCTTTGGAAATTGGGGGGCGAAGCAATGGTGACTTACAAGTATTTGAAAAATGATCCACTTCCAAATTCTTGTTCCAATGGAGACAAATTCCACCTTCAAATGTTGCCCATTCCCTTTCCCTCTTTTCAATAATTTGCAAATCCATTGAGGGACCAAATTCAAGCACAGAAAATCCTTTCAGTACCTCACACCAACCCTAGGACATGAGACACATTGCAACCAAAAAGAGTCTATTAAAGTGTGTCGAGTGCAACTAACAAAGGGCTCTATGTACAACTTTAGGCTCATGAAATTTAAATAATCAATTAAGGACCGTAAATTGGTTTTGTAAGCTTCCCACATGGTTGGCTTAAGGGTTAACTTGAAAACAAGTCCCCAAACTTATTTGATCTAAAATCATCTACACCTTGAATAATATATCAACTTAACCCTAAATGGTAAACCAGAAAGGAGAGTACCGTGATGCTATACATACAGATGATGAACTCAAAGGGTGTTTTGGATGACCTCGGGTTTAAGTGGATCAGTGTTTGAGTTACTCAGCACAATCGAATCATCTTAATACATTATTGGGAGGATGAGTGATGTTTGTGAACTCTACTACGATGAGGGCCCGAAAGGGACTTATTCCCAAACATGATGCGTTAGACCCAACATTAGGTGTTGTGTTTCTTACGGATTTGAAGTAAAGTTTAGCTTTCTATGTGAAAAAGGAAAGGAGCAAAAGCTCTGCTTTCCCCTACATCAAGAATCTTCTTATGTAATCAGCCCCCGCAGCTGAGTGCTATGATGTCACACAATTCTTCATACTTGTAAAACAAACACCTAGAAATGTCATTAGTATTCTCAGACTTAGGGCCCCACACATGCAGCGGAGTTCCCCCTTTTTCAAAACTTAGGGACATTTGGGGACATCATATATCAATCAGGCCATTTTAGAGGCTTTGAGTTGCTTCACATGGGTTACAAGTAACAAACACGGCAGTTTTGTGATTCAAGTTTGGGATCGAAGTTTGTGATTCAATACTCGGGTTTTTTTGTAGGTATTGATCTGTATCACAAGGGCTGGCTTGTTCCAAAACAGCTTCAATATAAGCTGTAATGCTGTAGTACCTGGGGGCCAGTTCGACACTAATTATATTATTTTACAAAATGAAGAAATTTTCCAAAAATAAAATTTCTCAAAAATAAAAAATAAAGAATCTGATAGAATGTTTAAGAATGTATCATTTATTGAAACAGAATCCTCAAAACTATTTAAATTATTTGACAAGCATGTGTTGAAGTGGCAAAGGTACTACCATATCTAGCAAAACTGTTCATCTTCCCAAACCCAAACTATTAACAAACATATGCATGAAAGGAAAGAGGGTTTCAGGCTTTTGGGGTGGCGGTGGGGTGCAAGGAGAGTAAAGGAGAACACTTGGCATTCAATGTTTAAGCAAACCCAAAAGTGTGGGCCTCAACTTTAGAGTCTTGTATGTTCATTTGCCTTGTGATTTTTTCCCATTTCATCATCTTTTTCCCCACATAGAAGAAGCCAGAAATCAAAATGCTAATGACCATCCTGAGTTAATGGCCATGCAACTAATATTGAATGATCAAAGTTACCTACACAGTTTGGCCCAGGACGGCCCAAGGGTGATGCCTGAGAATTAGGTTAAACTTGGGGTGCCATTGCAGACATATGTGAACTCGCAGTTACAGCATCTACAGCGGTGCTCAATATGTGAACCTGTAGAGTAACATTGGATGAAGAAAAGTCAAAACATGCCTGTTTAACTCAGGAAAATGGTTTTGCCTCAGAATAAATGTGCTGTTTGTGGTGGCTGGTGAAATGCGCAGCAACACTGTGCACCTGCAGAAAAGAGTGTAATAAATACGATCTGACTACTGATCAGTGTTTCTGATTGGCCCATCGTAATGATTGGTCCAGGTGGTTTGCTATTAGTAGTCCACCACCTATTTGCTGTCCAAGTCTCAGTTTTATGGGTGGGGTTGCAAAAAAGTAAATAACTAGACTTGGAGGTGAAAAATATTTTTGCAGGGTCACATACTGCTGGAGACCCTTTACAATTAAAACTCTTGCATCTCCATAGTAATATTATGTTCTTTTGTGTATTTTCCACTCTAGAAGAGGCACTGGAGTATATCTTTGTCTCCTGGCATTTGCTGTAATTGGATGGCTTTTTCTGAGTGGAAAGTACACTAAACAGCTGGTTCTCCTACTAGATGTATTGTATCTCAGGAATATCCTTCCATGATCCATGAGTCCATCATCCATCTTCTTGAGTCTTAGGTGAGTGGTGGGCAGCCTTTTTCTATTGGCGAAATTTCACCTGAAAATTATTTTAAAATAAAAATCAAGAATGAAATGGTTTTGCAAGTTTTCAATCACTAGAAATGAGAAAAAAAAATAGTTAAAATTGTCAGATTTCTATATTTGGATTTCAGTTTGTAATATATATATATATAGATATAATGATGATTAATGATTTATGCCTTATATCTGGTTTATAGCCAGATTTGGTTAAATCTTCCCAGGGATGATATAATCTGAAAACCCTTCAAGTTCATATGGAGGATTGTCAGTCTTTTTTCGGGTGGGGGCAAAAAATCGCCAAAAGGCAACACTGATTCAAAATTTTGATGAAATTCTCTTAAATATTTTTCAAAAACAAATCACCAAATTTTGCCCCATTCTTAATTTTCTCAGGGGAGAGTTGAACCCAAAAAAAAAATCATGGCCACTTTGGCTACAATAAACAATTACTAGAGAAATACTGGTGCTGGGACAACTTTCAGGTGCATCTATCCATGCCCTACAATTTATATTCCCTACAATTTCTAGATTTAAAGGTAAGGAAGATTAATGTTCACTTTTCAACATCTGCCCTTTCTATTATTGTTCAATGTGAAACATATTCATTCCCTCCTAGAAAGCACTACTTTGTAATAAAAAACTACAAACTTGGTGTTTGAAGTTATCAGCAATACTTGTCAATTTTTATTCAATAGAGCCAGTGTTTTTTCTGGTCAATTTTATGATGAAACCCAAAGTGACAATAATCCAAATGAAGATTTAGCCAAAATTTGGCTATACATGAGATATGAAAATTTTCAATATTAAAAATATATTCATATTTTTGGCTTGGTCTCCTTGAATTATATACCAAAAAGAAAAAAAGAGAAAAGAAATTCTTTTTTTTTTGGAAAAATTTTAAAGATTTTTAAAAATAAATTTTTAAATGAAAAAACAGGGCAAAGGGCAGACTGAGGGGAAAAAATTGCAGCAGTACTCTTGTATTGACTACTGCATTAACAACTATGGTTTACTTGCAGCACTTGATAGTTTTGTACAGTATTGGGTGGGTCTCTAGTTTTCATGATAACCGCCGGGTCCAGGTATGAGACTGTTTTGAAACTAGTCAGTTTTTGCATGCCAGTTATTACAGATTTTATTATCTCAGAAATTATTATTTAATGTTAAAAAATAACAAAATTTCACAAAAAATGAAAATTCTAATTTTTTTTTCAACATTTTATATGTCCACTATTTCATCTCGTTCAAATGAACCTTCAAATTCTTCTAACTCCTCTTCAAAACCTAAATTTGTTTGAATTAACTCTACTAAATTGGAAGGTGATTCATCTCTAGGATCACTAGGCTAATTTTTCTCACAAAAATCAAATTTTCTAAATTTTCTAATTATAAACGACATTTCTTTAGGTTTATAAGTCTGCTCGCTAAAGAAAAAATTCTTTCTGTTTCAATTTGTGACCCTACAATGCCTAAATTTTGATGAACCAAAAAACCAACTATAGGAAACATGACTTCATGTTTTCCACACCATTGAAGAGGACATTTGATGTGTTTGGGATCCACTTGGTAATGTTTGAAAATCAATAATTCCCTAATGACAAGTTTTTATGATGGTTTATTTGTGGATGCAGTTTGTTGAAAAATATCCAAATTAGAATTTTCATTACTTGTTTAATCTACACATTCAACAGATTTTGTCATTAGATGCAAATGTTGATAAAACTTCAAATGCATAGGATACAGAGTTCTCCAATCATATTCATCCACAATACTTACACCTTCTTTTCGGCCAACAAAAGAAGATATTAGACAAAGGTTTTTTGAATCTAAGTTCTAGCATCAAAACAACATGTTGTGAGCTTTTTTTTTTTCAATTTTTTTAAAAAAAGAAAGAAAAGAATCCCAAACACCACAAACTTCTCTTCTGATGTTGGAAGTAAACAAAGAGAATTCAAAAACTATTTCGAAATCATCATCAATCAAATTGACCGGGGTAGATGGGTTTGTAATTTCTTCCTTGAATTTTAAACACATAATAATGGCAAACTATAATGCATCAAAAAGCATCTAGTGGCTCTTAGATTGGTTCAAAACACAAAAAATCACAACAAGAGATAAAAAGTTTATAAGAGATGTGCCAAGTAAGAAGAGGAGGCACTCTTCCACATATTCTGACAGTATTTTGCCTATTATAACAAAGAATAATAACACCTTTGAATTGCAACGCTTCCTGAAACATAATGATTTTGTTTGAAACACTACAAACAAATTTAAAATTCCAATGTTAGAATATCTAACTAGAACAAATCAATAAGAAACAAAAAAGACAATAGTTGTAAAAAAAATTGCAATAAATTAAATAACCACCTTGTCTTCATTAAAGTATTTAATTTTCTTAAAAGAAAATTTGACTTTGAACAAGCCTTGTTCCATTCCTGTCTACCCTTTCCAAAAAATTTAGGCCAAGTTATACATTTCTACAAATCTGACTAGGCAAATTTGATTAAAAAAAACTTGAGATTCTTGCAAAGTTTTTTGTTAGTAATAGCATATTGACATGCTTTGGAAAAAACATGCTAGAACAAGAACCTTGAAAACTCTCATCTAAACCAAGGACTTCACATTTTACAACATATTTTAAAGCGATTGTCATAGTATTTAAATTTGAGCCTTCATCCTTAACATTGGCAATGATTTTATTTCTTAGCCCATATTAATCAAGCAATTTTGTCAAATTGTTAATTAATGTTTACCTAGTAGTTTTTGTTGTCTCAAACAAATTAATAATTACTTGTTTGGGTTGCCAATTAGATCCCAATAAGTTTATAACAAGAGCAAATATATCATGCACACCCTTTGACATCCACATGTCAAAGTTTGTTGCGGCAGAAATATAATTTGTTAATTTTGGCAAAACATATGCTTGTTTTGTTTTCTCCACCAAGTTAGCTAATATTTCCTAAAAAACAAAATTTCTAGAAAAGTACACAACTTTAGGAGATGAATGTAATATTAAATGCTTAAACCATACACTTTCAACAAACTACAATGGTAAGTTATTTTTGACAATCAAAAGGCCAAGGTCTTGCAAAAAGTCTTTTTACTGCACATAATCATTTTTGAAAGGTTCTTTTACAAATATATATATATATATATATATATATATATATATATATATTGTTTTTTTTTTGACATTTGTCTTTTTTTTTGCAAGTTGACTTTCAACACTTCCTATTATTTCATTGTTAACTTCTTCCTTAGATTTCTTCACAATTATAGAATGATTTGGATCTACATGTTTCTTAAGAACAATTAATATACCATAAGTTTTATAATAAGTTATTAATCCTTTTCTTTTTTTAGTTCCTGGATTAAGAATATTTACAGCATTATCAACCCATAAAATACATTTCATGATTTGATAGGATGGAATTTCCACTTCTTTCCCATCATTCACACAATAAAACGCCCAACAGAAAAGAAATTATGTTATACTATCTCCAAATTTTTCTTTGAACATGTAATTTTTGCAATTTTTTTTCATTATTTATTCCCCATTTTCTTCAACTTTTCTATTTTTTGTTTGCATATTTACACCTTCTACTCTTTTCACATGTTCTTCAATGTACATTTCATTTTCATTGGTTTGATTTTCTTCAATCAAAACTAAATTTTCATTTTGACTTGACTCCCTCATTTTCTACCATAATATTACCTACCTTAAAAGAAAAATTAAAAATAAGTATGTTTTTTGCCAACTATATGAAAATCAAGCAATTGAAAGATTTTTTAAAAAAATATGCAATTTGTTGAAAAAATACACTTAATGCAATTGTGCAAATGAAATGTAATGTGTAAAAGTGAGATGTAATGTGTATAATTAAGTGTATAATGTCCAAATAATTCTTACACACAATAAACAAATACGTTGTCAACCACCATTTCCCTAAAACATGGATAGTTAAAAAAACTCATCAACAAACAAAATTTTTTAAAAAAATTATCACCTTCCAAGTCTAACCTGAAAATTTTGAATTTTAAAAATTCTTTGACACTTCCAAAAAACAATGAAGGGGGGGGAATACCAATTTGAAACAAGAAGAACAATGAATAGCAAAATCAAGGGCATAGTAAAAAGGTACCTGAACGAATAAAGAACAGTAACGTTGAGTAAAAGGAGTAACAACGTTGAGCAAAAGGAGTAGAATGGCAGCATAAAGCAAGAAGGGCAATGACATTGAGCAAGAAGAGCAACAGCATTGAGCAAGAAGAGCAAGTCGAGCAAGACGAGCAGAATAGTAGGTCAAGAGAGAAGAATAGAGCAACATGTCGAGCAAGAGGAGCAGAATAGTAGCTTCAAGCAAGAAGAATAAAGCAGCACCTTCGAGCAAGAATAATGCAAAGTAGCAATGACATCGAATAAGAGGAGTAGCAAAGCAACAACATCGAACATGAAGAATTGCAAGAGATTGAACAAACCTAAAGCTAAACACTATCAAGCAAATTAACTAATCAAGTAGATTAAGCCATGAAAAAAACAAAGAAGAGATAAAAGATTAAAAATAACTCATACATAGTGAGCAAATCATTTTGTAACACTTGGTTTATAACAAGTAGCAAGTAGCACTACTTGCTTGCTAAACCCTAAACTTATTTAAGCCCTAAACTAACTACTAACTATTGACTAAACACTAATTAAACAACTCAACCTTACTAACTACTAACACTCTAATTAATTCAAAACCTTGAAACTTGAAACCTTGACCCCAATTTTTTAATACCTTATTAGGATTTCAAAGGCCCAATTCTCACATTTATAAAACCTTGTAGCCAAGTTTCATAAAGAGCATCACTCAATGTGATACCTAAGGGATTCAAATTGAGAATCGGCTTGAAACCTTGTCCACTTCTCACAATTTTTCTAATACACACCCAACATTAATTTTGTAATATTGTAATACCTTTTGAGGTTTGGCATAGTAGTGTTGAATAATTAATATAATTTGAACTTTTTGTTTCAACACCACAATTTTGGATAATGATTAAATATAATAAAATCACAAATGTTCATACAAAGTATTTGTTGTACTTTAGGTTGGACTAATCAAAGATAATATGGGTTCAGTGAGGACATTGGTTCTAACATGACTATCTTAATTGAATATTCAAGTTTTTTGACATAAAGATTTTTATTTTAAAAAAAATTTGACAAAACTAAAAATAATATAATTAGTGCTGAAACTAAAAATGTGTTACAATAAGATGTAATGTTGTTGGGTGGTATTTGCCAAAAAGTTAGCTAAATGGTGAACATAATTTTCCTTGGGAAAAGAATATTCATCAGTGTTTTTTTTTCTTACAATTTCTTAATGGAGCTAAGGTGACATTATTTCAAGGAACTCTTAAAATTATAGCTAGTAAACATAAATGTGTCAACAAGTTCCCCCTAAAGATTAAAAAGAATTTTTTTTTGGGTCACTTCTACGCGACAAAGTTTGTTTTCAAAGATTGGGAATTTGTCACAAAATATTCCATTTTCAGAAAATTTTGTTGCCATTTGGCAAATCTTCACCCAAAAGGAAATTATTAATTCTTGTAAGGTCTACTTATGCTTATTGGCAATTGCATGTAATGGACAATATTCTATTTTTTCAAATTTTCAGTGCAGTAACAATGGCAAGCCGCCCCCATATAAATTCAACTTAATTGGAGATAGTTCTAGACATGACCATTAAAAGTGTAGCTATTAGATAGATGTGTGGCAACAAGCTCCCCCACCCAAAAAGAAAAAATGGGTGACATTTGTTGACTTGTTTTTGAAAAATAAAAAGGAGGTTTTGCCTAGAATTTGAGTCAATGTTGCATTTTGGTGATTTTTCACTGAGAAAGAAGAAGATGGAAGTGGAGTTTGTTTGCATTAATTGAGTAAGCCAAAAAGGTACATGTTCCATGTAGTGGTTTTTTTTTCCAATTTTGTGATGTAGCCACATTAACAATCGTAGGAAGATTTAAGCAAGTTTGGTTACAAGACAGATAGGAACCTAAAAGTTTTTTAGAATCCTATTACTTTTTTATTTCTTATAGGATCACATAGTCTAAATGTGACAAATTAATTTTTTTGCAATGTTTTTGAAAAATTTCCCCAAAAGACCATTTGATTGGGATCCAAATCATTTTCATACTTCATAGTAGTGTTAAATTTTGCACCAAAAAAATGGACTAGTTCCATGCTGAAAAATGTACCTATAGACATTAAACAACATCAACAAATTAAATGTGACACTTGGGTTGATGTTATTGTGGGACAAGTAACCGACTAAAAAATGTTTCCTCTAAATTCTGTTTACTATAATTTAATTATCATAAACATAATAAGGTAGATAGGCTAATGGGTGAATGCATAATGGCTTAGGGCTTTTTACAATTGAACCTCCAACTTGGTTAGTGTTAGAGTCCCAAAACAAGTTGTAGACTAGGAGTGGTCACACCCATGGTCATTGAAATCATCTAATTTGGTTAAGATTTTGAACAAGATATAGGCCTCCAAAGTAAGGGATGTTTTTGAACTAGAAGAAATTTGAAAGAAACAATTGCCATTCTCATTAACAACCTTGCAACTCGTGAGTAAACAATGTACACTTGATATCTAGACATGATTTGAGCTTTGATGACACTTGATGAACAAGAAATTGAAATAATTATTTCTGCAAGATTTTTCATCATACATCAATGAAAGAGATAAAGAATTTTAAACCCACTCTAAGATCTATGGTGATGGGTGAAATTTTGTTTGCCTAAACCTAAAATCCTATGCAAGCTAAAGGTGCCACCAATCAAATGTCTTATGTGTTTCCACCTTACATTCTAATGGGATTTTTAGAATTCCTTGGTTTTCTCACTTTCTTCATTCTTGGTTTGTATGTTGACAAGCATGTGCAAGCTTTAATAGGTGCAATTGATGGCAAGATCTTGTTACTTTTTGTGATGGTCTTTGTTGTTTTTCATTGTTTTCTATTGCTCTTCATCATACATTTCATGTTAATCTTCATTGTTTTCAATCGTTGAATTCCCTACTCATACTTGTTGGTTTCTTTTTGTTGAAGGTCAAACCTGGAAAGTTTGGTCATTTTAAGATGTTGCAAGTTGAGCTTGTGTCAAATTGAAGTTGTTGGTGGTCTTTCATTGTAGGTTGAACGCACTTGGGGTCACATCTTCTCTCTATTGGTGGTCTTTTGTTACATGTTGAACCCACTTGAGCCCACATTCTCTCTTTATTTTTTTAATTTTGTGTTCATTCTCCTTTGTTGCAATTTGAACCCACCCAAGCCCACACACACATTCTCTTGCAATCAAACTTGAAACCTCTTTTACATATTTCTTTCTCTTTATTTTTTAGTCAAATTTAGAACTTTTCACACATTTTCTCTCTTAGCAGAAATAATGCATTCTCTTTCAAATATGTCTCTTTTTTCCAATCAAATTTGGAACCTCACACACACATTCTCCCTCGCATTTGAATTTAGAACCTCTTTAATCCCTCTTTCTTGCAACTGAACTTGAAACATTTTTTTTAGATCTCTTTTTCTCTCTCTTTTAATTGATCTCGAGCCCACCATCTTTCCTCCTTGGTCAAACCCATGAGTGGTTGAACTTTTCCTTAATTATAGGTTGAACATGGGTTCACTTTTTGAATTTATTCATATGTTCTTTCTTTGAACACACTTATGTGATCCATGTGTTCTTTGAATGATGTTTTTATTTCATATGTGTTAATAAAACCCCTTTTGTCTATTTTTAAGTACAGATGTTCAAAAAATCCCCTTTTTTTTTCCATAGTTGTTGGTTGAACCTCTTTCCAAGAGATCTTGACTTGTCCATTCCCACCCCTCCGGCCCCCTTGTTGTTGATTACTTCATCTCAAGTCTATGGAGCTACTAAAGAGTTCATGGAGCTACTATTTAATAGTCCCATTGTTGATTGTCATATTCAAATGCTTTTGAGTTGTCATCTTTTTCGTTTAGTGTTTGAAGTGTTGTTGTGTACGTGCATTGCTTGGTTTGGTCTTGTCATCCAAGGGCAATGGCCAACACAATTGGTTGTGTTTGTTTTATTGCTTCCAAAGTTACATGTGAATCATGTTTATTTAAGACTAATAAATGATGGTTAGATTGAAAGATACCATCTAGAATTGATCTTTTGAAAAATGACAAATAAAATGTCATTCATACCAAGATCTTTTGCATTGCCATAAATGTCCTTGGTTTACGATTTTTGATGTAGTTATTTTTTATTCTTTTCCCCTAAATGTGTAAAACTTGGCAAAATCCCTCTTCTGATGTTTACAACACAATTTATAATGAGCTATTCCCTAAACTTAGGACTTATGTTATAGACTTGTTCTGAGCCTTTCTTTGCCAAAACTCTTGCCCCTAATCATTGGCACCTAGGACCTAAATTCTTATTTCATAAGAGTTCCAAATGTGGTCTACATTATACTTATGTTGAATGTATAATCCTTGTAGGTTTTGGTGGAAGGATTTGTGTGGAATCCTTTTTTATGGTAATATCGTCAATATAATGAATTACCTTCATGGGGAAAAATAATCAAAAATTAATTTTGGAAGGAATTTTAATAAAAGGAAAATTGGTCACTAGAAATAATACTTTAGTCTAGTTTATTTTAAAAGGGCATTCTAGTAACTATTTAGTTATTAATGGTAAATATTTTATTTACCATTTTTTATTTACTAGGGGGTGAAGCCATCTAGGTTAATTAATCTAAGTGGATAAGGGATGGATGGAATTCCCTTAACTAGGATGTGTGGAAGGGATTAAGATAAGAAGATCTAGGAGGATAAGGATTCAACCTGTGTGGTGAACATCTTTTATAAGTTCCCTATTTATTCTTAGGAAAAGTGAAAGATTTTATCATTAAAAGATTAGATAATTAGTTTTCATTAGTCATTTGCATTAGGAGGATGCTTGTGTGTGACATTCTTGTGTGAAAGGGAAGAAAAGAACATGCGAGAAAGTTATTATTATCCTTATGTAATGGAAAATGATTGATGGATTTTCATGGCTCTTTATTGGTGTTTCATTCTATTAGAGTATGAAAAGAAAGAAGAGACTACTTCATTTTAGTATAATATAGAGTTTTGTTGTGCACATATATTATTATTATTTTTTAATACATTTCCACTTTCTATAGTAATCTTTGAGATAGGAAATATGTTTTGCCATAGGGTGCTAACTACCACTAGAGGGCAACAATTGTCGCGACCCTAACCTTGGGCTCACGACCAAAACAAGGGCTTACGAAGGTGCGGGCCAAGAATGAAGCCCAAGAATCGCATTTCATACTCCCGGGAGTCCAAGAAAGTGTTAAGGATTGAACCCCCACACTCCCAAGTGTACTCCCTCATTGGGAATTGAAGTCCCAATGGACTTCTGAATTTTCAGAGGGCGATTGTAGGGGTCAAAGCCCATTAGATTGAAGAATTCCTTCTATCATTGGAAAGATCTTGGAACATAGATGTTTAAAATGGGCTCACATGATCCATTTGGATACTTAAAACATAAGTTATGGTTAAATGAAGGGCTGGGAGTCAAAGTGTCACTTTGACTCCCAACCACTAAAAGTCAGGAATCGCCCCTATTTATTTGCATGAAGGTGACGTGCCACATATTGTTGAAAAGATCTTGAGGAGGGCTATAACTTTGCTTCATACCTCATCTCGATCGGAGGTTTGCACAAGAAGTTATGGGCCTCAAAGTCATGGGAGTCCCAATTTCAGGAATTTCAGGACTCCAACTTGGGAATCTTGGGACGAAATGACATTTGGGTGCTAGCCCCGTGGCTAGGCACAGAAAATACTATAAAGGGGAAGGTGGTGGCTTCCCCCAAGTTTAGGCCATGGTAAATCTTATGAATCCATGTTTGCTCGTGGTTCGTTCATGCACCAAAAGTGCTCCAATTACACACTAGTCAACTTAATGTTTAATTTGTGCAAGTCCGTGTGAGTAATTGAATTGCTTGTCTTTCTTCTTAGTCCCCATCCCGGAGTTCTAACATGCCCCTTTACCCCCAAAGTGTTGCGTACCAAGGAGTGTGTCTTAACTCTTTTTCCTTCAGTTGTTTTAACCTTTGGACTCATAGTTAAATCCATCAAGGAATTTGGGGGTGCATCAACAACAAAGATGTAAACCTAAGATTTGAATTTTGTAGTGAAATTAACATTGCTACAAATGGTAGGCAATAGCCACAAAAGGTATGTAGGTGTTACAGATTGTAGGCATCGACCATAAAAGGTCCACAATTGTTAAAGATGATAGGTAGCAACTGAAGGGGGTTTGTAAGCAGATGTGAGTATTTTTCAAATCGACAAAGGATAATAGTTGCTACAAGACGGTAGTTGTAACAAAATGGTAGGTAGACAAAAGGTAGTACCTACCTTCAAGTCTTTCCATTTTTCTTGTTATTTATCCAACAACCTTTTTTTTTGTTGGTAATTAGGTTATCGGATCCTGCAATTTTACAATCCTAGTTAATTTATATTTCATTTAAAATTAAAAAACCTTTTAAGAAGCTTCCTTGGTTAGTGGGCGCATGGAAACCTCCATGGAAACTTCCTTGAGCTAAATCTTCAAAAAGGTATAAATAGAAGTAAGAGTTCCCCCATTATTTTCAACTTGTTCAACATTAGTCTATTCAACATTAATTTGAAATACAATCTTACACCATAGCCTTGTTTTTTTTCCATGTTTACGTTTACTCATTTCATTGTAATAAATATTTGTTTATATTTTGGTGTTACACATTTTGTGTTCTTGTTTTGATTCCTTTGTTTTGTGTTTTGGATTTAAACTTAAACCTATCTTTTCATCATTTATCTTTGTGTTTTTGGTGTTCATAACAACTTTTAGTCTTACCATTCATATGGTTAAAAAATGATGTTAAAATGATGTTCCAATGATTGTAAGCCTTCTTCAATGATGTGACTTTTTTTTCATAACATTTATGGCCTCTTCCAACTATTCATATGTCCATGTGTTTTTCATTTTTACAACACGAGTCTTGTTCACTTTGTGATGCATATTGAAAAGGTTGATTCTCTTAATCCAAAGTTGGATTTGATTAATCTAGCAACTTACTTCTTCTCCTACAAGGACGAGGGAGATCCTCGTAAGTTGGTTGATTTAGTAAGCTACTCCTTCTCCTATGAGGTATTCAATGAGCTTGGTATTTTTAGCCCTAGCCTCCAATAAGTGGATAGTTTTCAACTAGGCCCCCCAATTGGTATGCCCTTCCACTTTTTGAATTCCTCCCAAGAATAAAAGAACTTAACTAGATTAAAAAAGGATTCAAGAGCATGCTATTCTATCACTATATTAAAAAAAATGATATTCTATAAATCTATAAAGTCTTTCCAATCTATGTTTTCATCTATTGTTTTTGTGCATGTTACTGCTGTGCATCTATAGTTTTTATGTTATGTAGTACATTGAAATCTTTGATTTGGCATTCTACTTAGACTCTTTTTAGTTTGTGGGACAACTTTTGGGACAACTACAAATTGTTGTATCCAATGATAGTAAACATACTTGTTGAACTTTTCCTTGTAAACTTTGGGAATAAGTAGTCTTTTATTTTTACATGTATGGTTTGTTCTTCTACTTGTGGCCTTAACCATGATGCACCAAGAACTAAGATTTTTATGAACCTTTGGAGTTCATTCTCTATATTTTTGGGTAGGTTAGATATGTTTTGAGTAATCACTTGAAAATAGTGAATTCCTTGTTGAACTTTGGAATGAACTTGGATTTCTTCGTTCAAAGTTCTATCTATTCTTGTTTTGGCAAGAAATGCAAGTGTAAAGATCTCCTTGTTAATCATTATATGTCCTTCAATAGATTTGGGTTGTAAAATTCCAATCTAACAATGTTTTTTTTATATTTAGGTTTGATTTTTCCTTCTATGTTTATGAAATGAATATGTGTTGTAAGTTGGTAGTTTAGGGCATTTATGGTGTTATTTGATTTTTTTAATGTATACATATCCTCCCATAACAATTGCCTAATTAGTTTTAAACTTAAATGTTATTTTTGAACTTAATTCAATTTGTTGGGAGGCCACAAACCCTTGTGATAGCCACCTCATACTTGTAGATTTTCACAGCTCTGAAATAAAATTGCAAGTTTTTCCTTCCTTTGGAGGCTACTTATTCCCAAAGGGGATTTTGATCAACAAAACTTGAACAAAATTATCATTGTTCTACACAACTCCCACACATAATAACATAGATAATTTACATTCAATAGATTGAAACATACAAAACTGGTGCGCACTTCTATTCAAGGGAATGTGCAAAGCAGTGTTGTGTGATTACTTGAATTTATAAATAAAAAAAAACCCATCTGTTCTGATTATCTAATATTTCAGAATCAGAGAACTGCCAGTTCCAAATCTTTGGAAAAAATCAGAATCAAACAACTGTTAATCCCAATTCTTTCAAAAACCTTAAAAAACCTACAAATTTCATGACAGAATAAATGGTTTTTTTTTATGGCTGGCCATTTGATTTTAAATTTTTTTTCGGAGAACTGCCATTTGATTTATACATCATATCTGGATTATAGCCAAATTTTTTGCTAAAATCTTATGATCATGATCATGATCATCCCCTTTGCTACATGTTCCAATGGAGGGTCGACACTTGGGTTGCAGTAAAACAAATTTCCTTTCTTTAAAATAAAAAAGCACTGTTGCTTAGTAGGCCCCTTATTTTGGGAATGCCCCCCACCACCACCACCAAGGCTTGCACAAACTTTTTTCCAATGAAGAAAACTGCTTATATGAATTCAGTAGTTTGCACTTCCAGTTATCTTATCAGCCATCCATCCTCTTACCCATCCTCTAAGAAAGGCTGTTTTTGCTGATGCTGCAGCTGCAGCTGTTGCCAACAACAGCTGCATCTTCTGCAACCAGCTGCTACAACAACACGCCACATGTTGCATGCCGGTGTTGTTTACGTGTGTACATGGAGCTACCAGATGGCAGGTTTGTCAGTCTTACGCTAACCCAATCACCAGCTTCTGCTGCTGCTGCTGCTGCACGAAGCACTGCAGGGTGTGCAGTTAGGTCGATTTGCTAGTTGCACCGCCAGGGCAGTTTCTTTTTGTTTTTTTGGTGGCTAAATTCTTCTTCTTCAAACTGGGCAAAAAATGTGATTTCTTTGGTTTTCTAGTTCCCAAGTCTCAATTTTTTTCTTATTGCAAAATCTCCAGATTTCTCTATTGGGTTCTAGCATGTAGCCAACAAATGTGAAGAAAGCTTAAACTGTTTACTTTCATATCCTATTTTGTAGTCAAATTTGGCTAAACTGCGTTGTGGATGATTGCCACTTTAGCTACATCACGAAAATGAAAAAACAATCAATCAATTATCAGGGTTTACAATACAATGTTTACAATACTTAGTACCTGCTGACGGCGGGAGGAAGGCAGGCAGGCAGGTAGGCAGGCACCGGATCTTGTGCAAGTAAGCGTAGCGATGCAGGGAGAGTGCCATGTGTGAGTCCCACGTTGGTACTGATGCGTTAGAGATTGCGGCATGGATAAGTAGTTACAGACCCGCAGAAGCTAGAGAGATTGGCGGCTGCTTAGCTTTTTCAGACAGCAGTCAGGGACCCATCACTGACTGACTGACTGACTGACGTGGTCCTCTTACCCACCTACTTCTTCTCCCTTTTTACATGCCTGCCGATGCGGGTGTGGGTGACGTTGATATTGACGTGATCTGTAAAGCTATGGGGCGAGGGCTTTACTGGAATTAGGGCCCACCTCAGGTGCGGCTGAGCATGGCCTGAATCTGGCAATGGCCTGAGGGCTCTAACGTGCTTAAAGACCATGGCAGTGCAGTGAGAAGAACTGGAAGCGGGCTTATAATTTTCATGAAGCCCATGGATAGAATAGGTTATGAAAATTGTACAGCCTGCGTGCACAGGAATTGACAAAAACAATTTCACCTCTTGACAAGGTGTCTGGGTACAGTTAAGAAAAAACGGTGCTATGTCTTTATCATGCTCTTGGTCCACAGCCTTTCCATATCTGGCAAACTGGTATTTTGTTGTAAATCACAAATTTGATCAAAATTTCAAGAATCTACAACAAGGTTTTTGGGTCTATAGTATGGGACGGCTATTTCATGTCGTGGCGCATGTTACATCACCAAAATGGAAAAAAAAAGGCTGGTTCTGAAGCTTGGTGCTTGTTTCAGCCTAGGTAAGCAGCTATGGTGCCTGGATTCTTGACACATTACAGGCCTGAAACCTGCATAACAGGACCCTAAGTGTGTTTGGGCAGCTCCAAAATGTGTCTGGTCATTACCAGACACATCTTGGGCAAGAAATTGTGTAGTGAAGGGAAAAAAGAAGAAGCAAGCAATACTTTTACACAGCCTGCATTTAGGACCCTTGGCTGATTTAACACCTTCCGCAAATATGTATGGGTGGGTTCACTTTCCGAAGCTAGGTACCAGGTTATGATTGCCCATGTACCTGCAGGCCTCATGCAAAAAGCCAATAGCTAGTGTCCAGGCAAGGTGACTGTCTGTAGTGGGGTCATCATGCCCATCCATCATCATTATCCTTTCATCACTTGCTGCATGATTTATAATTTCAGCTATATATAAATTATTATTTTATAATTATAGTCCCCAGATACACATGACTAGTAAATAATTATAAGAAATTCAACGTGAATCTAGTGTTAAGTTGTAATTTTAATATAACATATATCGCAGATAAGCATCACATATTGTACTGGATGAAACCACAGAATTTATGTCACACATCATGAGCCACAACTTATTGTGCGAGAAAAACCACATTCTGTTACGGTGTTTGGAATCAAATTGTAAGTTATATGCCTTGCAAAAAAATTAATGTTCTTACTCAAGCAATTAAAAAGAAAAGTTCATGTTGTATGGGATTAGCTTAGTGGTGCAGTGGTGGAAAATCTTCTAGGAGCTCCTATAGCCTTGCGGGGAACCTGCTGGCTCTGATTTCTAGAAAAACAAAATCTCATGCCGGACCATCGTCGACCAGAATTTGATCAAGGCAGTGAACAGAACATCAGCAGCAAGAATTCCACAGCTTGCGGTGGACTACCCTAGGCTTAGCCTTTAGGTCTAACAAGTAATTCTCTTGGACCAGTGCAGGAAACCGGTTTGACACAATCTTAGTTGTAATATGCAAGTTCATGCAAGTTTATCAGGTCTCTGCTGAGTATTCATTTACTTTTGAAGATTCCAGAGCTCTACTTGTGAGATATTCCAACAGATGCTTCATTTTACTTCACACACACCCCAAAAAAAAATCCTTGAGAAAAAAATTCTTTGAAAACTTCAGCATGTCTAAAAATTGTCTAAAAGTAATATAATTTTTTGTCAAGCTTGCTACTAAACTACATTTATCAAAGGAATCAGAGTAGCAAAAACGTAGGTCCTGCCCAGGTGCTCAGAAACTTTCCAGCTGGAACTTAACAATTGGATATTCTACAAGCCCAAAGACGTGAACCCATTGAATCCCTGGCTACTACTGTAGTGGTAGGTCTTTCCAAAAAGCCCCCGGGATTCAGATATTGATCAGGAGAGTGGAAGACTGTGCAGCACATACAAGAATCAGATTCTGCTGATCCATGAGCTTGTGAGGGTAGGACGAGCCCGGCGCTACTGTGGCTGGGTTTCTTCAACCTGTTATCAACAGCCTTTTTCTCAACTGGGGATTATTGTATCTCCAAAAAGGAAAATTAAAAATGCGAAAAAGTGATTTTGGAGGTTTCCAGTGAGAAAAAAAGGGAAAACAAAAGCCAGATTCATATAGGGTAAACCAGCCAGTGACCAAACACTTAAGTGCTTCAGGCAGGCCAGATCCAAGGGGAGGGTTCCCTTGTTTATGGTGTCCAAACAAAACTTGAACCTCTCTTATTGGCACGTTTGGTGCACTAAAAATCGTCAAAAATGAAATAAAATTAAGAAAGTTACAGCCTTCAAAGTAGAAAGGATCAAAAAACTCAAAAAAAACAAACCACCAAACCATACAAAGGTTGGTTCCTGAACACCCAATAAATTCCTTGTATGTTACTTTGTCGACACCCTATTATTTGTTCTTAAAGATAATTTGTAAAATTTCTGACAATGCTCCTATAACACTTTAAAATGTTTTTAAAAAATAACAAATAAAAAAGTTATGAGATTTGAGGAGTGTAAAGAGGAAAAAGAAAAAAAAAATGCTTTTCGATATGTTGAAAAGCTTTTTTTTTTCTTGTTATTTTTTCATTACTCCTTTTCATTTGCACTTCAAAAATGATTTCTAGAACTTGAAGTAGCACTCCCATTACATTTTAAATCACTCAAAACAATGCACATATAATGAAGATATAAATAAATGTCTGGTCATAGGATCGATGATAGGCCAGTTTACCCTGTATATATGGTTTCCATGGGCCAAACGCATATAGAAGGATGATTGAAGGTTGTGTAGGGTAATATTTCTGATTTATAGCCAGATTTGGCTAAATCTTCCTTGGGGGATGGATGATCAATAGTCACTTTATAGTCATTTTTCTACATCTCCCAATAAATGATTGCCACTTTAGCTACAACCTGAAATTCCTCTTTTGGAAAAAAAAAAAAAAAGAACACTGCCTCTTAGTGTACTTATTACAATCGTCGTCTTCACCTTCACGACGCACGGTGGGTCCTAGCTAGCACGCACCCATCGTAGTGGCCGCACCTGCACTCCTCCTCTCCCCAGTGCCCACATGAGGAGTCTATACATTCCTCGATTTCTGTTATTGCCATGTGTTTTTTGCTGTTTTTCTCTTCTGTGTCTGTTATTACGGCGCTCATGTCTAGAGCTCTCATCTCGAGTCCTCGACTAGTTTCTATCTTCTCCGCTTGATCAGGCTGTTTCTCAAATTATCGCTGGAGTTCAATTTCTCTAGGGTCTAGACTCTCTGATCTGTCTCTGTGTGTGTGTCTCTCTCTTTCGTCTCTGCTACGTCCGGTTAGCTAGATCCAAGCTCCATACTCCAGCTTGGATGCAATTGATGAGTACGTACGCATCTTGCTTGGCACGTCGTCTGCCAGCTTAAAGTCTGCTCTTCTTGTTGCGGATCTCTTCTTGCTGAAAATAGTACTGGGTCGATGCAGATCTTGGATCTATCTTCAAGCGTCTTCAGAGTTCTGAAGTTATAATGTGCCTTTGTCTTCCAAATGAAGGTTCTTCTGCTTCCGCTGCTGCTACTGTACTCGCTCCCCATCATCGACCTCTGCTGTAGCATATAGCGTACCTAGAACGTAGTGATCTCTTCTGGCCTTCTTCCCAGTTGAATCTTGTATCCAGCTTGTATTAACAAGTCATCGATCAAATCCGCTACTCGATCTTACTTACTTCCTCGCTGTGACTCCTGTTGCATAGCAGCTCGTCCTCGCAGGAGTCCAACCCTCTGCTGCTGGATGCACTGAATCTTCTTAATGTCTTTTTGCTCACCAAGCTTCATGACCGATCAGTTTCTCTGCAAAATTTGAGGGACCTTGAACTAATCTCCTTGCAAGCTTTTTTGATTACGGTACTACTCAGGACTCAGGATTATCTCAATCCAACTAGTGATCATACAAGTCTATTGCCGTGAGTCTAAGAGCTTGTCGATGAGCTTATAATTCTTTAGTCTTGAATTTGATCTAGACGTTGCAGTCTGTGCTTTTCCGTTACAGGTCAGTTAGACGTCTTTAGAAATTGGAGCATGAATTTGAGTCAGCAGCGCGTCTGAAAGGTTTGAACTTATATTGGGACTGAGCAAGGGTTTGTGCGATGCTGCAGAGAACAGATTCCGCGTTTGAAATTGGGTTTGAACACTAGCGAGGGTTTGAACACATCTGCAGCCGCGTATTCAGACCGGCGGTATCCAGGAATTCCTTCGAATTAAGCTTGTATCCTCATGGCGATCGACTGCTGCAGCATACCAGCTATCACCTGCAATATCGACGGATCAGCACGTAGTAGTACTTATCAGGTCGATGCAGGCGGGTGCAAATCTGAGTCTGATCTGCAACCAATGCAGTGGCTGCCACCAGGTTTCCGTTTCCATCCCACAGACGAAGAGCTTGTCACCTACTATCTGGCACGGAAGCGCGTGAACGCTAACTTCAAAGTGCATGCCATCTCGGAGGTCGACCTCAACAAATGTGAGCCTTGGCATCTCCCTGGTACGTACCACGACTGCAATTGCAGAATCAACAAACTGCTTTTGTCTCGCCCCCAGCAGCAAGTTTTCAGGAACCAAGGTCTATATTGCATTAAAATTCTCTCTCGAATCCGCGGCTAGCTACTCGGTTGGTGCAATACCTTGCACGTGATTGCACCGTTTGGACTGGCCTTTCCAGCAAAGATTCACGGAGCAAGTGTGGTATCACTAAGGTCTCTACTCTCGATGCTAACATGTGGTCCATGGTGTGCAGAGAAATCGAAGATAGGGGAGAAGGAGTGGTACTTCTTCAGTCTTCGGGACCGCAAGTACCCTACAGGGATGCGAACCAACCGCGCCACGGAAGCAGGATACTGGAAGGCTACAGGAAAAGACAGAATCGTGATGGTGAGTAAGACCAGCTGCTCTGGACGTCGACCGCCTGCAGCAGGAGCAGCAGCTCGACCCGGTCTTGTGGGCATGAAGAAGACTTTGGTTTTCTACCGAGGCCGCGCTCCCAAGGGGGAGAAAACCAACTGGATTATGCATGAGTATCGCTCCGAGGTTGACACAACGTCATCTCAATGGCACCGTCATCCACGCCTATCCAAGGTATCCAGAATTTCTTCACAAAACCCTGAGAAATGTTCCGAGAATATTTCCAGCCCTCGCTGCCCTGATAGACTTCAAGCATACGAGCTCTGAGTCCCTGAACGTTTGGCCATATATGTCGTGTTAGGGTCTCTTTCCATGTGATCACAGGTACACACAGTGTGCTATAACTACAGCAACCTAATGGAAAGCCACTGACATAGGGCCTTGTTTCTTCCTGAAGCGCATAATCGCTTTCCATAAGAGAACTGCAAGTGTGTTGAAAATATGAATTTATCATTTTAGGAACTCTGGGAACACAAGTTCTCATAGAAAGAAAATCCCAGATGTCAGTGTATACTGAGTCGCAGTCACAGCTCTCAGAGCTCTTGCAATTGATCAGTGCCTGACAGGTAGAACTCTGACATGACTTATATGAGCACAGGTAGTTGGAACAACATAATGGAAAGCCGCTCTTATTATAGAATCTGTGATCAAATCAGCCGAATGAATCTGTTGATTGCTGCTGCAGGATGAATGGGTTGTATGCCGAATCTTCCAGAAAAATTCTTCGGGCAACCAACCGACGATCAATCCATTCTCCACAGACATTCGAAGCTCCAGCTACATTAATGCGTACCTGCAAGACTTCAATGACCGCGACGAACACTCTTTACTACCAGCTGCAGGTGCTGATCACTCGACCAACACTACTACTCCGTCAGTCATGACTGACGGAGCAGGGACCGTGTGCACCGATCAATGCGGTACTACAATATCATGTACTGGAAATTATCAGTCCTGCTACACGTGCAGTGGCCTGCAAGATCAGCAGGAGCTCCATTTAGCGGATGATCTGAAAACTGACAATACTACGATAAACGACGAGGAAATCTGGTCCGCTTTCCCGTGGATCGTCAGAACCTGCAGCAAGAGCACTCGTCCTACTGATCATGCAGCATGCGGATCTCATGTAGCAGCTATGCGCTCTCCGGGAATTGATCACATACAGAATAATTATATGGGCAAAACATTTTCCGACCCCGTACTGTCAAAGCTAACATTGAAGCGAAAGATCATGAGCGACTCAGAGGCGGCTGTGATGCAGCAATCAGACTGCATCTCATCACTGATTGAATCCGACACTCCTATTGCTTATGAGCAATCATCTAGATACAGGAGCGTGCGAACGAAGATGGAAGGACGTAACTACGATTTCTCTACATGTTTTGCGCGAGGAGAGGATGAAGCCCAGAGTACTCTGCATAGAAAGTGCGACCAAAACGCGGCCTGCAGAAACACATGGGGTGCAACGGCCGGATCTAACTGCAATGGCGCTAAAGACGTACTGCAGCATCTGTATAATGAAGACGTCGTCGATGACCTTTATGAGTCTGATTCCAATATAGTTGCGCAGCTACAGTCAAGCTTTAATACTTGTAGTGCAGGTCCTGATCAGTCTTCCTGCGTTAGTGCAGACAGCTTTTATAATTCTGCCGGGGATCGGCAGGAGGACCATGTAGCAGCAGGAGGCGAAGAACTCTTTTACAACACCAGCAGCTCCAACGACGTCAACCGTACTACTAGCTTTGAGATTTCCGATATTTCTGCTGCTGGAGACTCAGTTTCAGAATCCCTTTGGGTGTACTAGCTAGCTATCGGTCAGTAGCTGCGCCATAGCTAGTCACCAGGTGCTACTGTACACACGACAATTATAGACTACATGATGATCAGCTGAACATTCATTCATACCACACTGATCAAGTGATCACCTCCCATCATGAGTCCCACATTAGCTTCTCTAGATCAGGCCATTGCCAAGATTAATTAATATTCCGGATGGGTCTCTAGGTAGCAGCTAGATCTGTACTCCTGCAGCAGTTAATTTGCACATTAGAACATTCCGGGTTGAACCTCCCTTAATAGAAACAAGCTAGATCTAACACTAATTTGTAATTACAGGTTCATTGCTGATCATGAATTGCAGTAGCTGGGGCTATGAAACCCTTAATGGTAGAAGCTTAGCTAGATTAATTTCTAGAACATTTTAATTAATTTGGACAGGGTTCAGTAAGTCTGCTGATCAATGGTAGGGGTGAATTGTGTACAGATCAATTGTAGCTGGGGATCATTACCCAAACACTAGCTAGACAAAAATTTGTGTACAGATTTAATTGAAAGCTTTTGCAGCAGCTCAGCTTCAAATTCTAGTCATTCTTAAATCATATACAGTTTCAGACACATTGAAAGCCGACATGTCAAGATGTAGATGATCTGTTGAATATTGTTTTCAAAAGTCTTCTAGTTCAATGCAGCTCACCCAGGAAAATTTATATTACATGTGGTATATGTTACCTAATGTCAAAATTGTCATTCTAGAATGTAATATCTCCCACAATAAACAGCACATATTATACATTGTAATGGATGATTCAACCACAAAATTTATCTCACAATATTTGTCATGAGCTGTGGCTTTTTTGTGAGAAAAATCACATTCTCTTGTAGCAATATGTTTTCTCCTCTCCTAGCCTAGTAGGAGTTAATTTCTTTCAGTTAAATCTAAACCTGAGTGAAAGCATGGTAAGGTTTAAACAGCTTTTGATCCTCATGAGCATAAATGGAAAATAATTTTAAAAATAGTTTTGATATATAGAACTTGATATAGTCTAAAGATGTTTTATTTTAGATGGTCTTTCAAAACACACTTGTAAGGAACACATGTACGAGGAAATCTTAGCTTGGGATTGGATGACTACTTCAAGTAGTGCTCAACCAAATCAAATTAATCTGAAATAAATGTAGAAATACAATTTTGCTTTCAATTCACATGTAGATGAAAATTACTTGCTTCTTGAAGCTTGAATGGAAATTGTCTATCTCTTATTGTTCTGTGCCATTCTGAAGCTTTGTTGAGGTGTTCCCTGCAACATTTGAAAAGATTGTTTTGAAAGCTTCGAAAATAATGTCTTTCCTTTGATCTTATATCACTACTACAAAATGTGAGTGCAGTTCGTTAGTCCCTGTTCACTAGACCAGTGAATTCACTACTTCTTCACTAGTCCTTGTTCACTACAACCAGTGAATTCATTCAAAATCTAGTGAAATCACTTGGCGACAGGGCTTCAAAATCTAGTGAAATCACTTGGCGTATAGGGACACTTTTTGTTGTAGTGTATGTTAGAGCTTTGTTCTTTCTACTTGACCTTCCATTATGTCTCCCATGTAGTGTTTTTCCAAGAATTTTTTTAATGCAACCTGAATGGTGATCACCCACAAAAGATTTAGCCTAGGGACATAGAACCTAAACCTTAAACCAGATGCTAAACACAAATGTGTTTTTGGCAATTTACTAGAAGTAAATATAATAGTGATCTGACCATTTTTCCTTTTTTTTTCCTTTTTCTAGCTTTTGGTGATCGATTACCCCAAAAATAACTTCAAAGTTTTTCATTTTTTTATTTTGGCGCAATTTTGCTAATAAATAAAAAGCTAAGCTCCCATGCTTAATACAAACCTTAGAACTAGCCGAGGCCCCCAAAACTTTAGATTATATACATATTGTGATCCAACACCTACCAATGCACCAGTGCAAGATGGATGGTGTGTGGACAGGTAGCATTTTCCAATGTATTCATGTCCCATAGCTAACATAATGTTTATATGTGTATTAAAACATCCTCAAAATGCATCTATCTACCTAGTAACCATCAAAGCACTACGGTTAAAATTTCAAATTAGGAGTAAGATAAAATAGTAGGGTTTCAAGTTTTAACAAACCTTAATATTTCAAGATTGTGTGCACTTTGCATTTCACCATGAATATGAAAGGCCTTTGCTTGTCTAGGCCCTTACCTTGTTTTTTATCTTTTGTGTTTTATGAGTTCATTGTATTTTTATTTTGTGGTTTGCATTTTTTTTCCTCTTACCTATGTTTTCCTCTTTGGTTTTTTTTTTGTGTTACTTCTTGCAAGTTGTTGCATCACTCCTAGTCATAATCACTGTTACTCCTACTCATCGCAATCTTGGTCATCTTCCTACTTGTCTTCTTGTTCATCACATTCTTATTTATTTTCTTGCTTGTCATCGTTTGTCGTGACATGTAGTGTCGTGACGTACGGTGTCGTAAGGATGTAAATACGTAGTAAATTCTACTAAACAAAAAGATTAAAGTCAGTCAAAGGTATAAACTAATCAACTAAAAAAAGATGCATGCACACATATATATACAATGCACAAGTGAGGCTGAGATGAAATTCTCATGTATCCCCCCCTAAACTTGAGCCGGGAAAAGCATGGCATGGTTTAAATAGGAATCAAGGTGCTGTAAGAGAACATGATGAACAGTATCAATTGCCAGCAAGAACTTGAGTGAGCTCCGGCTTGAGGCAGAAGAGATGGTATCCACCATTACAGTTATCGCAAAACAACATTTGATCAGCATCGTCCGTCCTTTGACATACCTGACATGGATAATCAAGTGGAGGAATCCAAGTCGACGTGATGATGGTAGGATCCAAGTTCGGCAGGTGGCAAGGCGCACAATTTTTGGAATGATCACGAATTGTGCGTCTGTCAGCTCCTTGTAGCTCCAACACACCTAAAGGCCTGATCACTTTAATCCTCAAGATAGTGTGACCGGAAAAAGTGTCTAGAGTATCATTTGGTTGCCGCTGGAGATATACAAAATCACTAACATCAAATTATCTCACCTTAGGTTTGTAACTGCCACCTCGTGTGTGTGCATATCGTAAGGTGTCTCGATGTTGTGCAATGGACAAGTTTTCCATGGCCATGGGCATAACCCTCTTGAATAGACTGGCCCTTTCTACAATGACCCTAGCCCAAGTGGATGGGGAGTCCAAGTCCACAACCTAGTCCATTTGAGCAGCAATGGAAGAAGGTGGAATGGGATGTCTCCCAAAAAGTAAAAAGTAAAGAGAGAAATGAGATAAAAAGGCGTGTTTGGACATCCTGTAACCCATGGTGATGTATGGGAGGGCCAGGTCCCAATCCTCTTTGTTCTTTGTGAGGCAAATCTTCTGAAGTCCCTTCTTACACGTTTGAACCATCCTTTCTGCAAGGCCATCAGCTTGGGGATGATCTCTTGAAGTCCGACGATGGTCAATGAAAACATGGTCAAGTAGGTCTTGGAATTCTCCCCTGAATTTTAATCCTTGATCAGTAAGGCACTTAGCACAAGCCCCAAACCTACTTAAAACCTGTTATAAGAAAGTTTGGTTGGTGCTGTGTGATGACTTGTCTGGTAGCGCAACAAGCTCAACCCACTTTGAAAAATGCTCGATCATAATCATGATGTAAACATTACCCCTAGAGGTTTGTGGTAACTTTCTAGCTAAATCACATGACCAACGATAGAACATGCCCTAAATAGGGGGTCGAGAAAGCGTGAGCTGTCGAGAGGAAAAAGAAGTTTTCACTTTATCACATTGTTCACACCTAGCAATGATGTTTCGAACTTGAGCATACATACCTCTCCAATGGTAATGAGGAGCGAGAAGGCTATAAATACGCTTAACTCCAAAGTGTCCAAGCTCCAAGTGTACCTTTTGAATAAGACCAGGCCGTTCATGTGGTGGTGGAACCACTCTATCGCCTTGTGGTAAGCATTGAACGAGGTGATTGTCCCTCCATGAATAGCGTTTGGACCGCTGTTGTATGCGATCTCGCTGACTTGATGTAACTTGGGGAGGGTATTCCCCATGTTGAATAAACCTCAAAGTGTCCAAGTCCTCCCATATATTGAGAATGGGATGTTCAACCAGGTTACATTACAATAATGCGAGATAACTAAATGCCTCAGATACATGTACTACTGGAATCTGGTCAAAATCTTGCTTGGCTCCTGAAAAATCTTCCGAGGTAATGAGGGGTCTTTGTGACATGGTATCCGCATTCTGATGTGTAATACCAGGTCGGTGAATAACGTTGAACTCATACTCTTGAAATATAAACGCCCAACAAGCTAACTTACCAGTAAGCTTATCATTGGTCATCAACCACTTGATAAGCTGGTAGTTAGTATACAAAGTGAAATTGGTGCCATAAAGATAGGGCCTGAAATGTATGACGGCCCATACAACAACAAGGCACTCCCCTTCATATGAAGAGTAGTTGCTCTCAGCCTTGTTGTTGCTTCGAGATGCATAGGCGATAACATATTCCTCGCCTTCCTCATCAAGTTGGCCAAGAATAGCTCCAATACCAAGAGCACTCCAGTCAATGTGTAGAATGAAAACCTTGTTGAAATCAGGTCTTCTCAAAATGGGGAACTCTGAAAGCTTTTCCTTGAGTGTGTTGAAAGCTTCTTGAGTTTCATCACTCCATGTCCAAGCAACATCTTTCTTTAACAATGCATAAAGAGGATGAACAATAGTACTAAAATCTTGGACATAAATTCTGTAATAATGACATAGTCTAATGAAGCTCCTCAATGTGTGAACATCAGTAGGATTGGGCATCTCCAAAAGGGCTATTACTTTGGCCCAATGAGCCATAATACCATTTGGCAAAATTCCATGTCCAAGGTAGATTACTGAGGTGACAGTAAACTCACACTTTTTAGGATGGATCTTCATATTGACTTCGTGGAGCCTTTTGAATAATTCCTCAAGATGAGCCAAATGTTATAGGAGTCCCTTGCTATGCACTAGGACGTCATCTATGTAGCATTTCAAGAAATCTGCCCCTTCGAGAACCTGGTCCATGACTCATTGAAAAAAGATAGGTGCATTCTTCAATCCAAAAGGCATCATGAGCCATTCCCATAACTTGTTGCTTCCATGGAATGTTGTTTTCTTGCGTTCCTTCGCAGCTAGCATAATCTGGTTAAAACCTTGCCTCAGATCCACAATTATGAAGATGTTTGAATCTCCAATGCTATTAAACAATTCTTCAGGGATGGGCATGGGGTACCTATCCTGCAGTGTAACTAAATTCAAAGGCCTATAATCCCCGCACATCCTTTTCTTAGTCCATAATCCAGCTGAATCTTTCTTTGCCGGCATTACTATAGCGACTGCGAAATCAAAACTTGATGGCTGAATGAGACCGGCCTCATGGAGCTCTTTGCATCTTTCATCTACCAGTTCCCATTCATGTTTGCTCAACCTATGCCTCCTTCGATAGACAAGTGTCTCATATGTAAGGTCTATAGAGAATTGCATGGTCTTACACCTACCTAAGTCTTTCATTGAGAATGCAAACACATTCTCATATTTAATTAGCAAGTTTGTGACTTGGTCTCTCTCCTTCTTGATGAGCTGGTTCCCCATAACGAAAGGGTAGTTGGAAACACATGGAATGGAGTTGGAAAGTGTGTTTGAAGAACCTGGTGTATTGGGTTCTCCACTATCCAACTACATAGATTCGTAGAAGGTTGTGATTGTTTCTCCAGAAGCTGATGTACCTCCAGGTGTATTAAACACAACTTGAGTCAAATTACATGGTACATCCTCCCCCCCAACACTGAGAGTGAAATGTATAGTGCTGAAAATAGGCAAATGTACTTGGTCAAGGTGCCATGTGGTTGCATCGCTAGAAATGCAAGTTGATTGAATCAGTGTTGGTGTTGCGTACATTTGAAAGAGTACACAAGTTACCGACAACCATGTAAGGGAGTTCAGGTCCATGCCTCTCCTTAGTAGAGCATTACGCTCCAATCTAGTCACCTTAGTGTGACTAGTAGTGTTAGCTTGGAACCCCATAACCCTTTCTCTTTCTTCTGGGCTTGGTTCATCCCAAGTGGCTGAAGCATGACGATACACCAGGCCTGGTCCATCTCCTTGAAAGGCATGTGCTCCTGGGAAGGAAACAAAGGTGGGCCAAGCACCTCTTGGTTTTCCTATTGTGTTCGCAAGAAACCAAGGAGGTTTTTCTTGCCTTATAAATGGTTGGCAAGAACTTTGATCATCCAATATGTGAGAAACCTGTAAGTTGGGGTCTCTGATAGTGTATTTCAGAGCTAGTTACAGAATTGAGAGTGGTGCCAAGTTGGTCCACCAGTTGCGCAACCGGTGCGCATAGGAACTACATTGTGCCGCATCAAGTAGGAGCGGCTCTCCAAGGTAATGCTTGACCAGTGTGTAGTGCTCCTGGATTTTCTCCCTCTAATCAAGCTAAGAAGGAGTGTTCTCAATTACATAACCAAGTGTAGGAGAAATGGATTGAGCCTAGGTGATCAATCGTATCATGTCCATGAAAAGACCAGATCTTGTGTCATTCAAGCCTTCTCCAAATCCAGCTTCTGAAAATCCTTGACACTCCCAACCTGAAATGATGAGGTCAACAAGGCCAAGTAATTCCATATGCTTTTTCTGAATTAGTTATATGTCAGAGGGCAAAAATGTGAAACTAGCCTTCCATGCGGTGGTTACAAATTGTTGTGGAAATCTTGTTATGAACTCCTTCATTCTTGATGCCACCACTTGCCGTGCAATAGGATCAATGTCTACGTAGAAATACCTCTGAACCACCATCCCTGACTGTAGTAGGGCTTCAAGACCTGTACCAATACCACCAAAGAGCTCTAGTAATGTAATCCCTTCCTGAGGTGGTGTCCAAGTGATTAACTGACGAAGTAATGGCTTAATCGGTTCGCCATGGCTCTCTATGCTCTCAAAACTAGACAAAGTTTTGACCAAGGGCTTGTGGGCTACTTTGAACCTTTGTAAAACCTCTGGTCCATGTTGAATGTCAATAGGAACCACCCTCAAGCTTTTAGTAGCTTGAGCGTAAGCTATATCCTCTTCATCTCCCTTTATCCATTCGTGGTTAGCTTGTTGGAAGTAGGAAATGGTGTGTGCTTCCTTGAGCATACAATGGTGAGCCATAGGACTATGGTTCCCATGTAAATCAAGGGGTATGTATCCCAGGTGGTGGCCATCAGTCTCCCAATCCACTCGGTAGTATGCA
>Ga0209611_10002025_pt1 | contig 35460 bp, 29 predicted proteins | sample S1TSphgellanicum_3_FD_187693 | JGI IMG/M metagenome (GOLD analysis project Ga0209611, IMG submission 187693) | Host-associated microbial communities from peat moss isolated from Minnesota, USA - S1T2_Fc - Sphagnum magellanicum MG (SPAdes) (version 2) | ecosystem: Host-associated > Plants > Peat...
AGTTCAAAGCATTACGAAAAGCTTATTGGAACCAAAAGATGCACCTCAACATTTGAGGATTCAACAAAACAATAGGCAAGTTGTCATTTAATACAACAAAAAAACTTTAGTAAATAAAAGTTCTGCTATGTGGTTTTTGTGCATCAAAGCTTGTTGCTCCATAGCTTGAAAATACATTTCATTAGGGGCAGTTAATAAGTCACTATCACGTTGCTATTGATGCACACTTTCCACATCTAAAAAGTTGTGAGATTGAAAAAGGATTATGTTCACATCAAGGAGAATTTTATCAATTCCACCAATGATTTCAATGATACAAATTTCATTTTCAACCATTGTAAAGCTCCAAATATAAAGAAGACATACTTGAACACCAAATCTTAAAATGCCATTATACCTCAAGAACACATGACAAAAATCAGAATTAAAATTTTTCAAGCTTCAACTAAATTCAGTTTTGAACCATAGTGTTTTAATGTTAAACCATACTAAAACAAGAAGCTTCAAATAATAAGAAAACACACCTAAAGATTGAACCCTAAATTGACACACTTCATGAACATAACATATTCGAATAAAAACAAAAACAAAAACATTTTAAAAATGTAGTCGAAAGTCGAAAGCTTGGAGGTGATGACTAGATATAGGATGCAATTGATAGTTGAAGCACGAAACAAAATTTAGCAAAAGGGTTGAAAACACTTACACTTCAAAGCAAACCCATCCTTGGGTGGTACCATTAAGAACCACTTCAAGGATTGGTTAAGGAACCAAAAATATCCAAATCGTTTTTTTCGGCCCTTTTCATTAAATGTTTTCACTACTATAAATTATTAATTTTTCAATGGCATGTTCTAATATACGGCTTGAAATTTTTTTCGGAATTAAAAAATTTTTAAATTTATATTCCTAATTAAAATGACCCTTTAAAATTTTGACAACTTCAAATTTAGAAATTCATAACTAAATCCTATTTAATCAATTAATTGTCAAATAAAAACCTAAAAATAGAATGACTTCCAAATTACTTTAAGAAAAAAAAATCATAAAAAAAATTTCAAATCATGTTTCAAATTTGTGTTCTTGACCAAAAAGTTCAAGGTATTAAATTATTTTAAACATCATTAAATTCCCCCCTCCCAAAATTCTTGTGGATGATTGCTAGTATGGGTACATCACAAAATTGAGGAATTTATAATTTATAAATTTATAAATAAATTTTATAAAAAAAAACTGTTTGATGACTACTTTTTCTTAATATGATGCAGCTCGAAGTCTAGTTTCGAAATTTGGCTCTTCACATTCTTAAACTTCAAGTTTCCAATTTTGAAAATAAATAAATAAATTCAAGAGCAGGTTGAGGTTCTGTTTGGAAACAGGGTGAAGACCAGTGTTGGGCGGTTCTCACTTGGTGACCTGGATTTCAGACCGGTTCTCAGTCTGGTTCTCATATTAAGAACCGACTGTTCTCATTTTGGGTGAAAACTGGTTTTAAGGTTCTCATCCATGTGAGAATCAACTAGGAGAACCGAAATCAAATATATATGTATAAGAAAGAACCGGGGGTTTTCACATGAAAACTCCAATCCGGTTCTCAAGATCTTAAACAAATTTGGTTCCTCTTGTGTTTTTTTCTCACTTGGGCTTGCTACTCTTCTCTTCTTTTGCTATTACTTTTTTCCTCTTACTTCTATTACTTCTTTTTTTCATGATTATTCTTCTCTCTTTATTGATATTACTCTTCTTTTTACTGCTATTACTCTTCTTCCATTATTATTTTTCTTTCTTTATTGCTATTACTTTTTCTCTTTTATTACTATTACTCTTTTCCCCCCTTGCTTTTATTTTTTGCCTGTTACTGTTACTCTTCTCACTCACATGGGTGTTGCTCTTTTCCTTTGATGAAGTTATTTAGTTATTAATTATTTAATTATTAAAACTGATTTTAATTACTAAATTTTTTAATAATCAGATTTTGAAAACCGGTTGTTGTTCTGTATATGAGAATCGCCCTATCTAAGAACCGGGTGAGTTTGAAATTTGTTTTTTGATAACCTGACCGGTTCTCATCAGCTCAATATATATATATTAGAGAACCAATCAGGTTCTCATAGCATCACGAAAGAAACGGAACCGGCCGGTTCTTACAAAATGTGAGATCCGCCCAACACTGGTTAAGACTCAAGTTCCACCACCTAGTTACATACTGGTCGAGATTCATGGTTGGGTAACCCCCCCCCCCCACCCATCCACCCACCCACCCCCCAAAATGTTGTACAACCAAGAAAAGTTGGCCACCTAAAGAAGAAGTACAACAACCCACTTGCAAACTTTTTTGACAAAGTAACATCATAATCTTCTGAATGAGAAGATGTCAGATTGGTATGAGAATGTAATGTGTATGAATTTTGCGGTACCTTGACAGCTTTGACATGAACTCTATTATTTTCAAGAAACATTGAAATTTCAACCCAACAAAATTTTCAAAAGAAATAAAGAAAATTCTGACAAGGAGAATAGAGAATACTTTAGAATATTTCATGTTTTAAGAAAACATGAAATCTTTCAAAATAAAAATAATTATTTGGTAGGGCAATAATGTTGTACTTGACATCTAAGGTTAGTTAGTTACTTACTTACTTATATAGAAGCTGAGATAAACTCCGATCCTCTCAATAAAAAGAAAAAATGCATAAATTGTACATGATACAAACACCCCACTCTCTTAAGTAAGTAGGTGGAATTGGGGATAGCTAGAAGTTCCAATAATATTTTACGGGGAAATTATATTTATATTTTTGGGAGTGTACTACACACTCTAATGATCTCATCCCCAACCAACCCACCCTTTTATAGCCTGCTTATTATTATTACTATTATTATTATTATAATTCCCTTGGCCTCATGTAGAAGAGAATCATCAACCTGAATGGGGGAATTGGTTGCGGATGCTTTATTCCCATTCCTTTTATGCTTGAGTGATATGAATTCATTTGGTTTTGGAGACGGGTTGAAAATTTTTATAATTTCAATTTGACAATGTCTAATTCATCGAGTTACCAACTTAATATCACATTAAGATGGTCTCAATGAAAGCTTCTTTGTTTTTTTTTTAAAAAATTTAAAAGTAATTTTGTGATAAGTTGGAATCCAAGTTTATTAAACACAAGTTTAATCATGTTCAAATCAAGAGCTTGACATCATGCTCAAAAGGGTCCCAAACCAATAAGAATTTTGGGTGGCAAAAATTAATAATATTATCGTTTTTGTGATGGGTCAGATCCAGATCTATTAGGTCCAAGGAGGGCTCATGTGACCCTAGAGGCTTATGAAAGCAGAAATTATTTATTTATTTGTTTATTGAAATCTTCCTATGCCAATCTAGGTACTGGCACTACACTAGTACTTATTCAGGTTCCGCAGTAATTAAATTATTTTTGAAAATGCCGAATTTTTCAGAAATTATTTATTTGAAATATTGAAATTTTAGAAAATCACAAGGGAGGGGAAAAAATATTAAGAAATTTGGTGGTGATTCTTGCTAGGCCAGATCCACCATTGCAAAACAGGTATCCAATAATTAACAGTAATTCTCAGTCCTAAAAATTGGTAAAAAATTATTTTTCCTCGTTTTTTCCCAAAAAAAAAGGAAAAAAAAAGCAGTAAAATTTTAAATGTTGTAAAAAAGTCTCATTATGTTAAAGAGTTCCAGAGTCTAGAGAACTCTAGCCCAAAAGAAGTTACCTATATTTTATTGGCAAATAATCATAAATTATTATTTTTACTGCAAAAATGAAATTTGAAAACAAAATAATTATTCGGCACCCCAAGTTGCCCAAGCCTGAAAAATTATTTGCAGAAAAATGATGAATTGGTGATGTGGGTCACATTTAAAAACCCAAATGAACTTTCCAGCACATGTCTATCAAATAATTTATTTATTTTCAAGATAAAATTTTGAAATATAAAAATATTCCAGAATATTCCAAAAGATGCCTCATTTTCCTTCACAAGTTTCCTTATTTTCAGTCTTCGAGAAAAATGATTTTTGAAAATTTTCAGCATTATAATTTTCTAAAAACAACATTAATTTGTGCAACAAGCCACCAAGGTAGTATGGCAGTTGACCTGAAGACCGAATATTTCCCAAGTGAAAATTACAATATCAGAATGTGAGTTCAACTAAGTCATTATGAAGTAAAAATCTTTTTTTTTCTTTTGGCAAAAGTGGTGAATGTTTGCTGAAAAATCACATTTTTTGAAGCTTTTAAAAAAAAACAGATTTGGCAAAATAGAAAAATTAATTTTGCAAGAAAGAAAATAATGGACGCAGAGTGTGTAAGAGTGAGGGGTTTTTTTTTTTTTTTTTTTTGGGTGTTGGGGCAGTTGTTCTGATGTAGTCTCACTGGTGAGATCCCAAAAAGAATTTAGCATTAATTGACAACAAATTTTGATGGACCCTACAATATTTTTAGGCATCCTTCTATGCTTCTCATTAAGTACTTAATTAGGTCAAATTCTGGCGAATGATTTTCAAGACCTTTTTTGAAGAATAGCCAAAACTATCTCAGAAACATCATTCCTTCTTTCTTTCTTTCTTTCTTTAATATTTTCAACGACAACCCATTTTTTTTCCTCAAAAAACCTTCAGAGAAATAGGGTTTTATTCAATTTTTTAATTTCACAAAAGTCACAATCTTATTTCTAAAAAACCAAGTTTTTCCAAGGCTTTTCTCAAGAAAATATTTCCTGAAATAGAAAACACTACACACACACACAAAACATATATATATATATATATATATAAGAAATGAAGAAATGAGAAACTCTTATAGAAAAGAAAATAGAATACAAAAAGGTTCACAAAACTGGCGAATTTATGCTGAGAAAACTCAATTTTCACCATAAAAAATCCCATTTTTCTTCAAAAAACTTATTTTCCAAACTAAAACAATTCCCCACAAAAAACAAAGTCTTCCCCCAAATAAGTAGAACTGAAAAACTTTGGTAGACAAGAAAAAATGACTTTAAAGCTTTCAAAACAGCTGCCAAAGGGATTTTAAATTAAAAAAAAATTACACTCAAGAATGACAAACATTTTCCCAAAAGAATTCTCAAAAAAATTCCAAAATTGAAAACGAAAAGACAAAATAAGCCCAAAAAAGGAAAACAAGAAACCTGAAAAAGTTGGGTAGGAAAGAAAAATGAGGTAAATAAAACTTGAAATAGGTTTATGATAAGAAAAAAAAAGAAAAAAAATTACCCAGAAAAGAAAACTATTTAAAAATAATCCCAGAAAAGAAAACTCTTGAAAAATTATCCCAAAATAGGGGGAAAACAAAAACTCCCCACAAAAACAAAAACCTTCCCAAAATGAAAGGGAAGGGTGAAAAAAAAGAAAAGAAAAAAGAAAAAAAAGGAAAACAGAATAAATAATTGTGTAGAAAACAAAAAAAGAAAAAAAGAAAACAATTGAGTAGAAAAGAAAAAACAGAAAAACAAAAAAAAAATTTGGTAGAAAAGAAAAAACAGAAAAACAAAAAAACAAAACAATTGAGTAGAAAAGAAAAAACAAAAAAAAGAAAAAAATTGAGTAGAAAAGAAAAAAAGTAAAAAAAGGAAAAAACATTTGTGTAGAAAAGGAAAATGGGGTTTGAAAATAATAATGATAATAATAATAATAATAATAATAATAATGGGGAAAAGAAGGGGCAAAAGAAGTACGAGTTGGCAAAAGGACAAAGAAGATGACAACAAAGACAAACAAAGCTTGCAGTGAGAATGCTGACTAAGTACTACTACTGTACTACAACACTACAACTGTGTTTGCTTCTCTCCTCTCTCCTCCATTTTGGAAACCTTCCCTCCCTGCCAACTCCTCACCACAACACCAACAACACTTGTACACAAACCCACAACAAAAACAAACACAAGAGGAGAGGGAGCTGCTGTTGCTGCTGTTACCATGAATGCCTTTGTTTTCTGCTTCTTCTTCTTCTGATGATGATGATGACGATGATAATAATTTTGTGTGCATAGTTGTTTGAGAGTTTCTTGTCCATTTTCATGCTTTTTCTTTGCTTCATATTATAATACTACTCAATCCCAGTTCTTTTGCCATCTTCTTTCCTTGAAGACCCATTTTGCACCCACACCATTTGCATCCCATTTTTGCATGTAAAAGCTCGCTTCACCTACACAACAAAACAACAACAGGCTGCAAGGTGGGTTGTGTACATAGCCTTCGGGACCATAAATTTTGTATGGAGTGTTTGTTTTTTTTTATTTTTTCCTATCTTGTTTGAGAGAGAGGGATGATGATGATGTTGCCAAGGTCCTGTTGTTGTTGTTGTTGAAGATGATCTGTTTGTGTTTGTGGAGTAGACCTCTCTCCTTTGGTTGATAATATAATTTCTGACTTCTTGAAAAAGAAACATGCTCAGTCTTGTGCATCATCAATTGGAGCTTTCAAATAACACATCGAGTTATATTATACAAGAGCTTTGGATCAAGAAGTAGACTTATTTTGTGTGGTTTTTGTAACACTATCACAGAACAGTTTGAGAGGATCCTGAAGAAGATAGACTTTGTGGGCACAAGTTTGTTCTTTGTTCTCTTTTTTTCTTTCCTGAAGTCTATTCCTCCATGTCCATGCATGCATGTAAGTTTTTTTCCAACAGAGTTGTCCCTGACAGGAGATACATGTTGAGAGGTTTGAAGGTGTTGACCAGTGAAGACAAATTGGCCTGTAGATTTGTTGCATGGGAATAGTAGTTTGTCATGGTTTGAAATTGCTGCTCCTCTTACTGAAGATATTACCTCCAGACATGCATGGAAATGTCAAGCTTGCAACAGCAGACTAGCTGCAGACAGACTTGGTGGAGTCTAACATGCTCTGAAGGAAAGTTAGAGCAATCTGAAGAATAATTTGCTCATTTGCAAAGTAGAACACTTTCTTTTGCTTCTTGATCTTGTTGTGGAAATTGGGTGTTAATAATTTTCCATTGTTGATTGTGAAGTTTTCCAATCTTGTGTACAGATTTCTTTTCTTGAGCACAGAACTTAGACATGCTCTTGGCTTGACTTGTTCTCTTCTTGCTGTTGTGCAGGAAAATATGTCAGAGACTTGAATGCTCCATGGACATGGTCTGAGCCATGCTAAGTACTGGGAGATCCATGCAACAGTTACACTGACAGACATATGAGCAGCCAGCCAGCCCCTTCAGGGGTGAACCAGCATGAAGTCTAGGAGCTTATTCCCATCTGACAATGCATCATGCAAGGCTAGACTCTCCAAGTTCAATGCAATCTGCCATACACTGAGTCTTGAAAAGCTGATCTAGTTCTTGGCAGGTTTGAACTTTTTTCTCTTTCCAAAGTTCTGTTGGAATTCTGCTTCTGAATTTATTTTTTCTTCAAACCCATCTCTTCTCAGATCTGAAACCACCACTTTGTGGTTCCACACACAGCTTTTCTTTCCCAGTAGGTGCCAGCTGGCTGGCACAGTACTATAGTTCTTCAAAGTTTGAATATATAATTCCTCGATGTGGCCATTGCTGGATCCAATTCAAGATTGAGCATCTTGGCTACGATTTTTACAATTTGCAATTTTTTCTACTGAGCAAGCTCTTGATCATCATTTCTCTTTTGAACAATGTGTGCAGGTGCAGCTGTCCAGAGAGAGACTATTAGTGCTCAGAAAGCTCTCAGAGAGAGAGAGAGAGAGAGAGAGAGAGAGTACCTAGTCGAAGTGAGAGATGGGTGACATGAGGGAGAGATGGAAGAAAGGGTTGCCAAATGTGAATGCATGGAACCGAGCATGGTCAGGGCGCAAAGGTAAGCAAATGAAAAAGACACTCAACAACCTCAAGGTGACCATCATTTGTGGATTTGTCACAGTACTTGTGTTGCGCGGAACCATTGGAGGTAGCAACAGCTTCTACAGCCCAACAGCCCAGGAACTACAAGAGCAGCAACAGAAATCAGCAGAAGACGAGGCTATTGCCATGGACACCAGACGGATACTGGAGGAGAAAAAAAGAGAGGAAGAAGAAGAAGATCCTGAGCCTGACCCAAATGTGGTTTACAGCCTGGGACCCGAGATCAAGGACTGGGATGAGCAACGAGCTCTTTGGTTGTCCCAAAACCCAGACATGGCCAAAACATCAGCTGGCAAGGACCGATTCCTCCTTGTCACTGGATCACAACCCAAACCATGTGATAACCCTGTGGGCGATCACTATCTGCTGAAATCTATCAAGAACAAGATTGACTACTGCCGGCTGCATGACATTGAGATTTTCTACAATGTAGCACATTTGGATCAAGAAATGGCAGGCTATTGGTCCAAGCTGCCATTGATGCGCAAGTTGATGCTGGCTCATCCCGAGGTTGAATGGATTTGGTGGATGGATTCGGATGCCATGTTTACTGACATGGTGTTTGAGCTCCCAATCGAAAAGTACAAAGATTACAACCTGGTAGTCCATGGGTACAAGGAGCAAATCTACAACAAGAAGAATTGGGTGGGTTTGAACACTGGTAGCTTCTTGTTGAGGAATTGTCAATGGTCTTTAGATCTGTTGGATGCATGGGCTCCTATGGGTCCCAAGGGTACAGTCCGACTTGAAGCTGGCAAGCTCCTTTCCCAAACCCTTGAAGGAAGGCCCGAGTTTGAAGCCGATGATCAATCTGCATTGATCTATTTGTTGCTGACACAGAATGAACTTTGGTCGAACCAAGTGTTTCTGGAAGAGTCATACTACCTACATGGCTATTGGGTGAGCATTGTTGAAAGGTATGAAGAAGTGATGGAGAAGTACCATCCAGGTTATGGTGACCACCGTTGGCCATTTGTTACCCATTTTGTGGGCTGCAAACCCTGTGGCAGCTATGGTGATTACGCAGTTGAACGATGCTTGAAACAAATGGAGCGAGCTTTCAATTTCGCTGACAACCAGATCTTGGACATTTATGGTTTTCATCATAACAGTCTTGAGTCTGGCAAGGTGATACGCGCCCGGGCTGACACTGCAGATCCTCTTGAGCTGTATTCAGAAACAACAAATTTGCTTCAGCAGCAGCAGCAGCAGCAACTCTCAGGGTGACAACACACATAAAAATAGCGTAAGTAACCCCAACAAAAAAACCAACTTGTCTTATGACTCCCAATTTACGATCTATGAAAGTTAAGATTCTATGTCCCACCAAAGATTGGATTCTGTACCAGTTGTCTCATTCTAAAAAACCCATAAGTCTTGTATACTATCATCTCAGCATTTCAAGTGTTGTTTTTGTTACATAAATCTCTTATTAAGATCAATCGCTTGTGATTGAATCCAAATTCTTTTTTTGGGGGGTCAAGTCTGATTTCTTTGTGTTGATTGCAGACAACGCACTATGTTGTCATTCAAACAGCTTCTGAGTGGTGTCAATGGATCCTCATCATTAGCCCATCAAAGGCAAGGAATATTTATTATTCTTGTGGAATGCCCAGCATTTCATTGGCTGATCAAGGCTCTGTGACACCCACCAGCCATTTGAATTCCTTCTTGGGTCTGCAAGGAATAGTGTCCAAGACCTTGTTGTCTTGGACAATTCTTTGACAAAAAGACACCCCGCTCGTCCTCAGAAGTGGCAGCATCAGACTTGCAATAATTTTTAAAACCCATTCATTATGGTGATTTTTTTTAGTTAGCATCCTTTGCAAAGTTTTCCAGTATAGAGAATGAAATTTCATCAATTGTCAAATAGTGCAAGTGAATACTCTTCCTTGTAATTATTGTTTCCAAAATAACAAGGCTTTAGGTGTTTTTGAGGGAATTTTTTTTAAAACCTCATGGACATGGAGGTTGTTGTTATATAGCTTTGTTTTTGTACCCTGGATTGCTTCCTTCTTTTTTTAATGGAATGAACACTTCAAAAAGCCCCTCCTCCAAATTCACCCCTCTAATTAATCGTAAAATATTGATTTTTGTGCCTCATCTGATAACCATGGATGGACTTGAACATTGCCCTTTATGTGACAAAGTTTGGATTACAATTTGCCTTTTGAATGATGCGCAAAAATGATGTGCATGCTGCATCTCCTCATTGAGTGAGCAGAATTTCTGCTACTACTTGTCATCATTTTGGACCTTGGGTAAATGGCAGGGACATATCTACAATTGGGGAGGGGCTTAGGAAATGTTGTTACGATAGTGAGTTATGGTCTTCATTGCTAGCCAACAACATCATGACTCAATCCTCCTCCTCTTCTTCTTCTTTTTCTTCTTGTTGCTTCTGGAAATGCCACAAGAAACTCAAGGCCTAGTTTTTCTTCATGTATGTGCCTGGTTCAGTGCAGGTTGCTATGAATGAACTTTATCCATGCCCCATGATTTGGAGTTCACAAAGTCATGGCAGCTAATTCACTCCTATTTCTCATCAGAAGCCCATGCAATGCAACTCTCTATTGTCTCATATACTAGAGAGGGTGAGTAACACTAAAAAAAAAAAAAAAGGTTGTTATAATGGCTTTGTACTCATTCATTCTTGTCACCTTACTTAGTTTTGGTTTAGTTGGAACCCACCCCAGAGTTAGGGTAGACAGGACCAACACCATACACACACAGGCCTACAAATGAAAGAAAGCCCCATTAGTTCAGGGTAGGAGGCCCTTTCAAGGAAACAGCCATAATTGTTTTGTTGCCCAATCAACAACTACCTATGACTGAACATCTGGTATGTGTTCAAATTTTTGAAAACAAGTGGCCAAAATACTTGGCTTTTATGTTCATTGATGTGTGTAAAACTGAAGGGGTATGGATAATTCTCACCCATCTCATGTTCTTGTATTGTTTAGTAATGGGAGATTTTGTGAACATAATCAATCGGAGTAAAAATGATTATAAATCATGGACATGTGCAAGATAGGGAGGGTTTGTTATTGTTTAGTATTGGGGGCTGTTGGGTTCAATTTTTTAAAAGGCATTTTACATTTGCAAAGCTTTTGTGTAGTATTAGGGGAGTTGGGTGTTCATTAAATCGGGGAAAGGTAAGAAGTGGGGTGTTTTTGTTGTTTGGTGTTGAGGTGTTTTGGGACAATTTTATATAAGGTATGGAACATTGGCAAAAACTTTGTTTAGTATTCAGTACATGGGATGTGCCATTAAAAAAAGGCAACTGATCACAAATTTGAAGAAAAATTTAATAGTGTTCCAAAGCTTAGTTGTGGGCTCATCAATTCCCATCAACAAGGAGACTTAATTTTAAATACTAAATATTGAGACACTAATGAACCACCTCAACTCATACTTTGTAGATTTTCCTCCAATTGTGTGCACATTTTCCCTCCAAAAAATTACAACACGTTCACAAGCATTTGGGCAAACCTCCATACAACTCATAATTCTTCCTTGTTTCATATCACTTTTCTTAACTTGTCATATTTAGGAAAAAAAAACAAGTTTGAAAGCATTCCAATGTTTTCTAAAAAGTTAATTTGTAGTTCAAAAGTCTTGAAAAATAAATTAGATGTCAAAAGACTCGTGCAACAAGTAGCCATCAAAGGATTATAATCAAAGAATTGAAAGTAGCCATAAAAGAATTGAAATCACATTTGACAAGAGATGCGAAATTGTAACATTTAGGCATAGTGCAATTACAATAAAATCTTATTAAGATTGCAAATTTTCGAAAAGTACACATAAAAGAACTATCATCAAATTTGACTAAAAATGCAAAAGTGCAAAAAATTACCATACAATGTGTAATTTGCAATTAGATCTAAAAGGCAAGGTAGAGGTACAAGAATTGAAAGTGAAAGGAAAATAAAGACATACGGATTGAGGTTTTGGACAAGATTTAGAATCAAATATATAAGTAGTACCTCTACTATTGTTGGGTTTCTAAATATATATTTCTACCTAGTAATTCAAAAAGGGGTAGGTTCCAATGATTTCAAGCTCAACATTGATTGAGACTTATTCCCACAACGTACACATCAACAACAAATGAGAATTTGGTTTGGCAAGATTTTTCAAATTCTACAAATAGTATTCCAACTTTGACATGTTAAGGTGGCATGCAAATCAAACATATCCAACACTAACAAAAAAAACTTCTTCTCTTGGGTGATGTTGCATATCTTTATGTTGGTATATATTTATTCTCCATGTAATTTGCTTACAATACAAACTACTTCAATATCACCAATTAAAAGCTAATGCAAAAATGATGTTGTTGTAGTTACTTGGATTTTGGCTATGTTGAAAACAAGTCTATCAATTAACATGCAACAATTGAAGCTAAAGGTAACAAAAATCACTCAGGGGTGAAAGCATGATCAATTAAACACAAAAGTAGTTATCGTTCATGCAATCATATATTTTGCACATAAATGCAAGAAAGTATAATCAAAACATTTTCAATCATTATCAAACCATCATGCTTCTCGATAGTGAGTTTATAATTTGTTATACACAAATTTTGAAAAACTTTCATATAATAAAAGTAGATTAAAATTTTTTTTGAAACATATTGGCCAAAATGTGTTAAAAAATGCTTTTACACTAGAAAGTTTGATATATTATTACTTTTAAAATAAAAATTGAAAATACATAAGTACATTTTAGGGCGAAATATCCAAGGAAGTTAAATAAATCCAATATTTTTCCTCCTTTATGCCTACTTTCTGTGAAATAAATGCTCAAAAATAGAAAAACATCTACTTGTAGTTTTGATAAATCTACTTAAATGGACATGAAACATGTAATTTTTTATATCATTGGCATAAAGTCAAAAAAATACCCATATTTATCATTTTAAAATTTATTATATGAAGGTGTATTTTATGGCTACTTTCCATTTATGCATGCAAGTAACATGAAGTGTTTATTTGATCATGCTTTCACCTTTAAACGAAACCAACACCATTTTAGAATGGGAGTCTAGGAGATAGTTAGTGATATTGGTAAAATGGCACCATTCAAATCTGTCTATCTATCAAGCAAGAGGATTGGAGGTATGTATAGTGCAAAGACTAACTCAACAATTTTACCAAACATTTTACAACAATTTGGAGGTTTTACATAATAGATTCGACTACTTGACAAACCACATATGGAATAATGATGAATTAGAATTCAAGTAGGCAAACTAACAAGGGCAAGAATATGAGCAAATTATGACTCACAAAAATTCTATAACACCATTTTAAAATCCAAACAGTGTCTGATTGTGAATTGTGTAATTAATGCCCTAGGAAAATTTCTACTAACATTCTACATATTCAAAGGTGAAAAACTACAAGAAGATTACATCAAGGATTGCAAACTAATCATATGTATAGCAATGCAAGAAAAGTTTCAATGATAACATTTTTGTTCAAAAAGTTCTTAAGTTTTTTCAAAAGGTCAATTCTTGGTGGGATCTCTAACCAACCATCACATGTATTAATTATGGATGGGGATGGATCACATGTTATTTTATAAGCAATAAAGCAAGCCCACCAATTTGGTTTAGACATGGTTATTTTACCATCACATACTTGATGTGCTCTACAAGCCTTGGATGTTTCATGTTTCAATCCATTCAAAACTTCATTCAAGAAGGACAAAGATGGGGCCATGGTAAAAAATTATTATCGTGAACTACATAAGGCCACATTGGCTAGGTGGATAGACAAGGTGTTAAACCAAACATTATCAAAAAATTAAATCTAGGTTTAGGGTCATAAAAAATTTGTCATTATTGAATCCAAAGGCTATGGATGAAAAATTCAACTTTACAAAAATATACATAACACAACTTACAAATAAGGAGGAAATAAAACATTCCAATTAAAAATTTGAAAAAGAGGAGAACCAGCAATGGGATAAATAATCAATAGCAAAAAAGTTCTTCAACATAGCAACTACAATTGAAACTATACACACAATTAATGAACAAGAGATAAAAAAACCTTGTTAGTACATGGACATGCCACATAACCTTATTGCAACACAAGTGGAAAGACTAACAAACATTACTACACTAATAGTAGACTTAAAAGACCTTTCAATCGAAGAGGAATGAGAAGAATAGAACCTTCTAAATTTGACACAAGAAGCTATGTCCCTTCACGAGTTGTTATTGCTACCCATTTATCTACAAGACAAATGAAACTTGAAAGAATCCATTAGTTGATTATAACATGTCCCATGTGGTCATTTTTGAAAAATACTTCAAGATTATGTAATCAAAAGCAATAACCAAGGCAAAAGTAAATGAGATTATTGAATGTAAACAAAAGGAAAGGAAGAACGGAGGTCCAAAAAGGTAGCTAAAACCCTAACTATTGTTGAACGTGCAACCCAAAGGTCCATTGAAAAACAAACAAAGGTAGTATGTTCATACAAGCCTAGTCTCTAATTAAAATCAAGGATGCAAGGAATTAATTTCATAACAATTTTGCAATATGTTTGTGAACTAACCCACTATGGTACATAGGTGTCAACCTTGGTGCCACTACATAGATTCAAAAAGCTACTAAAGCTTGAGCAAAAGCAAGATTGCAAGTTGTTGAACATGTTCTAGTTAGGCACAAAATTATTTCTATTAAATAAATAGTAGAAATAAGGGGGTTGGTCAAAACAAAAGGAAATGAACATCACAAAATGATCAAACATATCAAAAGGCAATGAACATCTAGAGGGAAGTCATCACAAAAAAATGACATAAACATCATCCATTAGTAGAAATCAACCAAAACGTATTCATTCCATTTGTGACTACATGTGACTTATAATCGTTTATGACTAGGTTTGGGAGTATTTGCAACTATAAGATCAAATTTCAATTATTTTGGTAATTCTTACAACTATGTTGTAACTAGTTGAAATTTTCGTCTTATCAGTTGGATGGTTTTTAAATCTATTTTCATCCATTAATAGGTTAATACATCCAATTAGTCACAATAGTAACCAGATTAATCGCACCCTAAAGGTATCTATAATGATTTAAGGATATATTTTTATGTATGTATTAAAGTTATATTTATGATATATATAATAAATATACATTTGTGAGTATATTATTTATGCATATGTCTGTACATTGTTCATATATTGAATCTAAAAATAACCATTCAATTTTTGAATATTGTTATTTGAATTTGAAAGTTGATAATAAGAACTTTAACAAGTGGGATAGTAAGAAAAATAATAATGAAAAAATAGCTAATCTAAGATAGCCACTAATTACACTAATAATTTAATAAATAATTTTATTATTATTATTATTTTCTATTAACTTTTTTATTTTAATTAATTAATAGATAAATTAAATTAATAGAATATGGGTACTAAAAAATAATTTCAAACAACTTATGCCTAAGTTGGTGACACTTACAATTACAATGTTTAATCCATATTCTTTCCCTTTCATTCATTTCATGTGTAACATATAAATAAGTGCATTAAAAGTTTTCAAAATGTAAATGTCATTCGAAGGATGAACCAATCAAATAGGTTCAACCCTAAAGGCTTGTCACAACCCTACTTTGAGAGAGTGTGAGGATGAAATTCACACTCTCGAAATGGGGACTTGGGAGTCCTCTAGGACTCCTGAAACTTCAAAGTTCAATTGCAAGGATCAAAACACCTCGCATTGGGTGTTCTTTATATCATTGAAAAGCTATCAAAGTGCAAATGTCGAAAATGGGCTCGCATGGGCCATTTGGACATCTACAGCACACGTTATGGCAAAAAGAAAGGTCGGGAGTCAAATTGGCAATTTGATTCCCGACCACTAAAAGTCGGGAATTGACCCAACCTCGGTTCATGTAGGTGAAGTGCAACACACTATTGAAAAGCTCTTGAGGAAAACTACAAGTTTGTTTTAGACCTCATCCCAATCAGAGGTTTGAGCCAAAAGGTATGATTTCGTAAAGTCCCGGGAATCCAAACCGGGACAATTTCAAGACTCCTCCTTGGCAGTCCCGGGACAAAAAGTCATTCAGATGTGGGTGCTACGAAAAGGTGCAAAGAATACTATATGGGGGAAGGTGGTGGCTTCCCCCGAATCTGGGCCGTGGTGAATCTTGTGAGTCCAGAGTTGCCCGTGGTTTGTCCTAGCATTCAAGGTGCTTCAAAAAATGAACTAACCAACTTGTTGGTTGGTTTGATGCAGGTTCGAGTAAGTAAGTAAAGTTTGTCACTCTTCCTAGTCCCATCCTAGAGCTTCAGCACGCCCCTCTACCCCTTCTAGTGTTGAGAGCTGGGAATGCACCCCAAATTCCTCATAATTCCGTTGTTTGAGTAATTTAGACCCACCTTGGGTCTAACTAGGAACTTGGAAGCGTGTCACTAAAAGCCAAATTAAAATAGGATGTTTTTAAACCTATTTTATTAACCAATTACTCCACTTGATTAACCTCCTTACCTATCCACATGTTAATGTCTTATTGACCTTAAATTAAACAATCCATAATTAATTAGTTAATTGAAAATATTAAATAAAGTTTAAATGTACCACATGTCACCAAATAATTGACCCTTTAAAAGATATTTTAAAATGTTGCCACATGGTAGCACATCATTTGTTGTTAGGGTGACCAAATTAATCTCATGGTAAGTCACAAATGATAATACATATGCATTAAGTCAAAGGATGAAACTATATTTTTTGGATTTTTCTTTACATCCACAATCCATGTTGTTTGCAACTAAAACATAATCACAAAATTAATTTTTTAAAAACAAATCTACTAGTGATCAATAAAGTGAAATCAAAAAATACAAACATCATTAAGGCCAAAAAAAATTAATATATTTTTGAAGATCAAAAAAAGTAGACAACTATCACCAAAACAAGTAGATTAAAAGAAAGAGATGACCATCACCAAGGTTAACAACATATAAAAAAAAGAAACAACCATAACCTAAGGCTAATAACAAATTAAAAGGAAATGAAAACAAGCATCACCAACAAATGAAAATAAAAAGGAAACAAGAATCACCAATAAATGAAAAGAAGGAAACAAAAACAAGTGTTACCAGCAAATGAAAGTTAAAAGAATGAAACAAACATAACTAGTAGATGATAAAAAAAAGACAAAAATAAGCATCACTAACTAAATGAAAATTAGGAAAAAAAATAACCATCACAAGTAAATGAGAAAACGGAAACAACCATCATCAAGGCTATTAGACGAAAAGGAAACAATCATCACCATGGCCAAGATATTTTAAAATGACACAAACGTCACCATCACTATGACCAGCAAATTGAAAGAAGGAAATGAACATCACCATAATTACTAGATCAAAAGAAGGAGATGAACATCACCAGGATTAATAAATCAAAATTAATAGATTGAAAGAAGGATATGAACATTAGATTGTGATTAATGGATCAAAAGGAGATGACAATCTTGATGGTAGCAATCAAAAGAAGGAAATGAATGTCACCATTGCCAAAAAATTGGGAAATAAAAATGAATGTCACCATGGGCAACAAATTGGAAGATTTTTAGCAATAAACATACTTGCCATGCCATGCCATTTGCATCACACACAACAATGCTTAAAAACATAACAACCTACAAATTAAAAGGAGATGAACATCGTTAAGGCCATAGAGGGGGGGTGGTGCTACCTCTTGGTGAATGTTTGAAAAGCTTGGAAAGGACATTTTAATTGGCCATCTTGATGGTAGCAATCAAATGAAGGAATTGAATGTCACCATTGTCAACTTATTGGAAGAAGGAAACAAATGCCACCATGGCCAACAGATTGGAATTTTTTTACCAAGAAACATTACTTTCCATGCCACACCACTTGCATCAAATGCAACAATGTTTAACACTTGGATAACAACATACAAAACAAAAGAAAAAGACGAGCATCACTAAGGCCATAGAGGGGGGAGTGGGGGTGGTGCTACCTGTTGGTGAATGCTTGAAAAGCTTGGAAGGGACATTTCATAACTGGAATTGCAACAAGAAAAGGAGTTCAACATTATTGGTAGCCTAGCTAAAGGTAGTTTAGTTTTAAATACATAATTAGATTGAATGGCAATTCAATAGGAACATGAGGTGCTAAATGCCACAAGAGCATGAAGAAACCATTGTGATTGTAATTATAATAAAGAAAGAATGTTTAGTGGTGACACCCATCTTTGTTTGATATTTAGGTTACCATAAACATCATAAGCCTCTTCATCATTGATTTAAACCCCTAAATCCAAACAATTTTTTTGACCATTGATGGAAATTGAACATGTTTCCATGGGTAACTAACTTAACACAAAATGTGTAAACATAAGGATAGTGACCATACATAAGGAATTATTTGATTGTTTATAGGGTGAAAGGTTTTTGGAATTAAGGTTGTAGGATGTTAGTAATTTTTTTCAAGTTGAAATCCCCCCTTACTTTGAGGGGCATGACTTTTACAATTCTAAACAAAATTCGATGATTCAAAAACTAAATACATGGTGAAAGCATGATCAATTATAAAACAAAAGTAGCTATGAATAAATATAGTCATATTTTTACACATAAATGTAAGAAAGTAAAGTCGAAACCTTTTCAATCTTGTCAAACCATCATGGTGCACAATATTGAGTTTATAATATGTTGTATACAAAATTTGAAAAACTTTAATGTATTTTAGTAGGTCAAAAGTATTTTTGAAATTGACTAGTGGAATTGTGTTCAAAAATACTTTTACATTAAAAGATTGATATATTATTATTATTACTTTGAAAGTTGAAAATGTGTACGTAAATCTTAGATGGCCACTAACCAAAAAAGTAAAAAAAATCAATATTTCATCTACTTGAAGCCTACTTTGTTTCTTTGGTCAACCCAAAAATATGTTCATATTGATCATTAAATTAAATAATATTTTAAAATTTGATATGTTAAGACTTGATTTGTGGTTACTTCACACTTTTCTTAACAAGGATCATGAAATGTATAATTGTTCACGCTTTCACACTAAAATATTTTATTTAAACTTTGCATCAAGTCAATCAAAACCTACATACAATATACAAGTTATAGCATTTACACCCACAAAGTTCACAAGTGGGTTTTTAACATCCTACCTATACGACTCTTGTGATGTTAATTTTGGTACCATTTGAACTAACAAAACAATTATGTTCAAAAGTGTTTTGTGAAGTTGTTTTTGAAATATCTTCATGGACATGAAGAGCTAGGTAGCCAAAGCATGATTCAACCTTTCACCAAATTCATATTCGGGGTTCTTTTACAAATTTGTATGGCCTTCAATTATCAACCTCATGGAATACAAACTTGTGAAAAAGTTCATATTGTAATTGTTATTAAATGCAAACTTTTATGTAAATATTGAAAATGCCAAATCATTTTTATGTTATGTAACTTACTTATGATTGATTGAATGGATTAAACAATACACCAAACATGACCTTTGTACAATTCAAAATTGATCAAAACAAAAAATAATGTCCAAAGCTGTCAATAGGGAAAAAAGAAATTTTGACATTACATAATGGTGTAATTCAAGGTGATTTGTTTTGCATATGACAAATTTGGCTTGTAAAAAGCAATTCGATTAACAATATTATCAGCAAAATTTATCATCTTGTGTTCATTTATGCATATACTACTCTACCTTGTGATTGTATTCAAGAACCAAATGTTAAAATTGAAATAATTTTAGAGCAAAGGAGTTTTCAACATCTCAAGTTTTGATTTTATAATTCTAGACATTTGCCAAAACCCAATATTTGAACAACTTATACAAGTGATAGTACTAAGGGCAAATACAAAAGGTTTTTTGTTTGTGATGATCATGATATGTGAGAGGAGGATGTTGAAGACTAAAAGTTTGAAGAGCTTTTTAAAAATGATGAAAGTTACAAAATTAATGGCGAAGTGTGTTATGGCTTGAAACTCTATGTTACTTCAAAATTGTAATGGCCAAATGTGTTATGGCTTGAAGTTCCTGTTCCTTCATCATTGTAGCTTTTGTTACTTCATGCCCTATTTCTTTTTTATTATCAAGTTTCAGCTTCTAAATGGAATTTTTTGAAATTTCATATGATTATAACTTCTCTACATTTCAATTTCAAAACAAAACATATTGGACACAACAATTAATTTTATTTTCACATTTCCCAGTCTAGAATTTTCAATAATGTTGCCTTGACTTTTCTTACACTTTCAACATTTTTTTGCCCTAGAAAAATTCAACATCTCAATTTTTTATATAATTAATTTATGTTGAATCTAACCATAGCATGTGGTAGTGGAACTTTGACCTAATAACATTCCCCCAAAAAAAATCCCCAAGAATGAGAAAGTTACAAAGATACATCCGTTTGTAGATGAAAAGGAAGGATTGATTTATTTATTTATTATTAATTAATTACTCATATTAATTATTAGTTGAGTTAATTAATTAGAGTAGGTGTGAAAAGTTGTCTCCTGCAAAACGTGGGAAGCCAAAATCGCCGACAAAGTTGCCGACATGGGTGCCGACAAAGCTGCCGACTTGGATGATGCCCTAATAGTCTTCCTCTCCTCCAATTCATCTTGCGTGCAAGTTTGCAGACTTTGAATTGAAATTAAGAAATTCGCGACAAAACAACAAGGAACTTGGCAGGCGGGCGAGAATTTGGAAGAAGAAGAAGAAGAAGAAGATTCAGTGCGTTTTTCATCAGGAAGTTGAGAATCGCATTGCATCATCCCTCAAGTTAATAATTCTGACTTCCTAATATATTGTTTGAAGGTGCAACAGAAGAAGCCCTTTGGAAATTCCCTCTTCGTAATAATATTTCCGATCGCATTTCGAAATTTTCTATCATTTTCTGCATCACAGGAGGTCAGTAATAAGACTGGTGAAGAGATAGATTCATTCCGCATTCATGTTTCCCGAGCTGCCGTATCCTTAGAAGCAGAATTTGAGCGCCAAAGGTAGGTGCGGCTTTTTGTCCCAATTGTCTAGAATATATAGAAATATATGATCTCCAGTCTTGAGAGGATGATAACAGCACGACCTTTTTCTACAGAATCCCCATTTTTTATTTTAGCATCCGGATAGATAGATAGACAGATAGATCTCTAGCTTCTTCCTTCCAATTTTGGGGACTCTACTACTTCAAATCTCGAAAACGATGCACTGGAAAAAAGGGAAAACAAACTTCAACAGATTGACTTGTTCTTCTCAGTTGTCCATTTTAGAAATCCCTCGTAGAACCAATGTCAAAGGGGAAATTTGGTCTTTCCCCAATATAGATGCTTTCCAACCAAGGAAAAATGACCGACTTGACTGACTTCCCCTGGTAGTCATATGTTACATAAACCCTTAAACCCTTCTAGATGAACTCTCCCTACTGTAGGTGAGGTTCCTTGGGAATTTGTTGCAAAACCCCCTCCTCACATGTTGCACAATTCCCTATTAGTTACATTCTATTTGTACAGTCTATTCTTGGAGTTAAAGTTATAGACAATTTTCCCCCACAAGGGAAGGAATCATCCGAGAGCTCCTTGTGTAATATAACATGCAGGATGGTGCATAGCTAAATCTGCAAGAGAAAAAAACCCCCAAAAAAAAATGAAACCCGGAACTTCACTAGATCAAAAATTTCCATAAACTTATGATGTGATTCTGAAATTCATTCAACCCATGTATGATTCAAGCTAACTTGTCATGATAATTTTGTCTGTGTTGCATCATCAAGAACTTCAAGAAGTTCAGCTTTGAAAGAAGACAGTTTGCTCAAATGTTTGAGATCTGAAGGAGGAAAGAATATATAAATCATGTTTACCCATTATAATCCAGAAGTTGATGATCCAGACTGTCTGATTTGATTTTTGTTTCCTTGCGCCAGGATGCACAAGATCAGCAACCTCATATACTTTAGAGATGATTCATGAATTATGCATGCATGTGCAAGCTCTGCTCTCTTTGAATGCATGGCTAAAAATCCAATTCGGACTAGAGCGAGGAGTTATGCACTTCCAGCTGCTTTTGAGCCGGGAGAGATGATGATGATGATGATCTCTCGACATCGTTTTCCGCATGCCGCAGAAATGTCGCGTACACACATTCTAATCACGGAAACTGCGCAGCTGCAGACGTTGATGAGCTACACAAAAATAGTCTTCACCCCTTTTTTCCCAATTTTTCTTCTATTCCTGGAAAAGTGTCCGGCACTACTACTGACCAGTGATCTAGAACTTGCCAACAAAGTTGTCTTCATGAGCTAGCCCTTTGCACAGCTATAAAGTAGCTCTGGTTCTTAGATCATCTTACTTGGAATAGAAGTGCGATGTCGATCCAAGAATGGGTCAGATGATACTTCCACCACAAGAAGACTTTGCTCCTCGATAAGGCAGAGCTTCGTATAAGTGACTCTCGACAACCCATTTTAGTACTGATATCGAGAGTCTTCGATACGGGTGTGACTGATTCCCCGGCGAGTTGTGGAAACTCAGGCCGCTGCAGAAGCGTAATTTGTGCTCACTTGGGTGGATCATCGTCAACATCATCATCATGGCAGCTGCAGCAGCTGGTATCAAGATGTCGTCCTGCAGCATGACTTCGCTTCACTTGATGGGTGCCGTTCTGATATTTGTGGTGTCCATGATCTCGCTGACCATAGCTACAGAAGCCCATGCACCTGCAGCCACAGATCAGGTAGCAAATTAAGCTGGTGCCATTCTTCCCGGACTGCTTGCAAGTTGCTGTTCTTTTGCTTTTCTAATGATCGCTGCAGGTGGTCGAAATGCTCTAACACTGTGATTCAAACCTTAGTCACTGCTTCTTCTTATGAATTCTTTGAAACTGTTGAATCTCTTAGTGGTCATGAGAATCTCGTCATTGAATCTGTAGTCACCCCCAATTCTGCAGCTGCAACTTCATGTCGATCAGCAGTCTGTGTCATGACAATCCAATTAGTTCCCTAAGAGTGATCACTGGGATTAAAACTCTAAACCCTGCAGCTGATGATCTTATCATGTTTGGCATTGGAATTTGAGAAATTGCCCTCCTCAAGTGTCGAGATCAAGACTCATACATGCATGAGCTGATGATTGCTCTAGTAAAAAGTAAGCAAAAGAACTTAACTAGAAGGAAACTGCAAACTACAAGATAGTAGTCCAGTCTAAATGGAAAATGGAAGCTTGTTCATCATGACCCACTTTTGTCGTCAATCCTTTGCAGAAGCTGCAAGTGAATGCCAGTATCCATGGGAAGGAGCATTTTGTGCTAGTCCACGGGATAGGCGGCGGTGCATGGTTTTTCTTTGAGGTGGTGACACTGTTGAAGGCAGCTGGCTATTCTGCATCCGCCATTGACCTCACTGCCAATGGAATCAACAAGGTTGTGGCTGATGAAGTTGTCACTGTTGTGCAATATACTCAGCCACTCCTTGACTTCCTTGCAAGCATTGATGGTCAGGTAATGACAATGATGACCAATGAGAAGATCTCCAGCTCTGGCAATTATATCACCTTCTGCAGATCATCTTCAATCCTTCATAAATGTGCATCCCCATGATGTGCATCCTAGATTTTCATGCAACTCAACATTCTAGATTCTCTCGAGAGCTAGAGTTTCAAGTTTACTTCATGCAGGTTCTGAATGAGGTCAATGTCATCTTCTTGTGATCATCATCCCATGAGGAGTGGTGCTGGGTGTACAATGTGGGGCAGCAGGTGATCATCTTGGGTCATAGCTTGGGAGGAGGAAGCATTTCATTTGCAATGGAAACATACCCACAAAAGATTTCCAAAGCAGTTTTTCTGGCATCCAATATGCCTACTAATGGGCAAACCTTCTTCAGCTCCTTTCCACCCACAGTACCATCATTGCCTGCACTTCTCAGCACTCCATGAAGCTATCTTCTTCTTGAATCCTTCTTCTTCTTCTTCTTCTTCTTCTAAATCTAGCCTTGATTTTGATCCAGGGAGGTCATGATCCACATGTGTGGTATCATTGAGATTGTAGTTTTGATGCATAAGAAAACATGTCTCAGCCAGCAACAATCTGATGATTGACTTGGTGAACCTGCAATATGAGCATTGAAAGCAAAATTTAGAACAAAGATTAGGGCTTAGGGATTAGCGCATATTATGATAATTGATCTGGTACATGTGCAGGTGTTTCCAAGGTTAATAGGGAACAAAGACTTGATCCTGAATTTTGCAAATCCAGGTTCTCCTAACCCTACTTCGGTATATGCAAACAAAACAAGGCTTGCTTTTTTTGCCTTCAACCAGAGTCCTCTTCAGGTATTCTATTTTCAACCCACAGAGCTCATGACCAACCTGAATTCCTATGTTCTTCTACAAATTGGTGACCTCAAATTTCACAGCCTTTTTCTGTTAGAGAGAGTATTATCACTAACCTTTTCTCGTGTGGTGTTTGATGTGCAGTATGTGACCCTGGGCCAGGATCTGTTCACACCAACACCTTATCAACCAGGAACTGAGAAGCTCAACTTGACCAGTACAAAGTATGGCAGCATTCGCAGGTTCTATATCCGCACAGGACATGACCATGCTGTATTGCCATCTGAGCAGGATCAGATCATCCATGCCAACAAGCCAGAGAGAGTTTTCCATTTGTCTCGAGCAGATCATATGGCCTTTTTCTCAACTCCCATTGAACTTTTTAGTGCTCTCATGTGCATAGCTTCACTATAAAGCACAGAGATCATAGTAGTAGTACAACATGATGGTTCAAAGTGGATCCATTTCTGCAAACCAAAAACCCTGCAAAGCATGCCCTGCAAAGAAAACAAAAGCTCCAAGCTCCTAGGTGACAATGAATACCACCAACCCTTTCAGTTTCTGTACTCCTGGGGTTGTTCATGATCTATCTAGATGCAAATTTCTGGTCTTTTTTTTCCAGAGGATCATGTGTGCATTTCAGTTTGGTTATCAATGTGCACATGATATCTGCAGGACTTGCCCTCAGACAGATTATTCGGAAGATTCATTACTGATCTCCACTGAAACCTGGTTTTCAAACAAAGCTGTGCATGCAATTCATTGTTTCTTGATCAGAGCCTTCTGTTGGTTGGGAGCCCCCCAAGTGGCTTTGGCAGCATTTACTAAACCTGTTTTCCCATCCACCCATTGCACTTGAGCAAGTGAGTAGATTGTAAAAGCAAGAAAATAGTACCAACATTGACTTGATTCAAATAGTTGGGTATTAAACGAAATTGAGTATCATGTACTAATCAGGAGTTGTTACAGCACACAATAACCAAGTGTGGTGGCTCAGGAATTAGCTACCTACCCAGTGGACCACTGACTGTCAAAATTGAGATGCAAGTAAACTCTCACAACAGTGTACAGAATTATGTGCATCAACAACAGAAAATAAAAACTGCGTCCTTAAGCTTCAGTGATGAATATCCTTGCAATAGATGCTCACAACTACCATGGGTGGTTGCTAGCAACATGGCACACACAAGGGATGCTGCTGGGCATCAAAAGGCCAACAGCCGAAATCTTGCCATCCTACCATGGGTGCCAGTGGCCAGCATCATAGCGCACATGCAAGGGATGCTGCCAAGCATCAAATGGGCAACACGCAACACCCAAAACCTTGCCATGATCTGTGAAAAACATCTCAGACTTGTTGATTGCCATTGTCAAGCTGCCATAGAGTGGTCTAAGTTTCCATGATTCCTTTCAAATATGGCTTCCACATAATTTCTTTGTGTATAGTACATCTTCTTCTCCATTTGTTGCTGTTCTGTTGGTGACAGTTCTTGAACAGAAACATCTTGAATTACTGCTATCATCAGAGCTCCATTGGTCCATCCCATGATGGCAGTCTCGAGTACCTATTGCTTTAACAGAATCATGTCAATCTTGCATGGCTCCAATGAGAGAGAGAGAGAGAGCTCCATCATCACTGCCATGCTGATTAGAGTGTGGTTGTCACCTTCTCATTTGCTAAGTAGCCAACCCATGCATCACTTTCCACAGGCTTATGCTTTGGCGTTTCCATTCATCATCCCTGTTATCTTCATCTTCCCTCCCTCTTGCTCTGCAGAGTACTCCATCCCTTCTCCTCATAGGAGAGAAATCTTAACATAGAAAAATAATGATGACTGCCTACTTCAGCAGCTTAGTACCACTGGGCTGCCTACTTTCAAACAATGGTTTGGCACAGGTATGCCTACATACAATCCCTCACATCTAGAAGATTGTATGAAACAAATTGTACAATCATGTCCAGTTATAAGCAGATTCATCAACTTTGTTTTCCTCCAATTCCTCTAAAGATGTACCCACAACTAAACACTTCTATGCTACTGCTGTTTCCCTGCCATCCCTGAGAATCCATGAGTGGTAATTTTCCATCCTTGTCAGATGTCCAAGTAGTCAAAAACTGGAAGGCCACTCTCAACTTGTTGAAGCTGTGCAGAGTCCTGTGTTGCCTTGGAAAGTGATTGCTTAATGATGGGTAGCACTTCAAAAGATTGAAACAATTCAATACAGTAGCTTCCAATTCTCCTAAGCTAGTGAAGTGTGCTCCTCTACCAGTTGACATGTGACTTTGGAGTATCATCAATTTTTTGTTTGTGAATTTGGATTGAGGTCGTTGTTGCTTGTCTTCCTATGTTGTTGCAAAACATTTTTGCAAAAAAAATTCATGCAGAATTTCAGCTCTGTTGCAAAAACATTATTGCAAAAGTTTCCTACAAAACTTAGCATGCAGAAATTTTTCATCTGAGTTGTAGCTTTCTTCTTTGATCCTCTAAAACTACAAGTATACCCAAATCTTAACACCTCAAATGTCAATTACATATCTCACAAAACTTGTCAAATCTTAGAAACCATAAACTAAACAGGTTTTGAATTTGGATTGAGGTCATTGTTGCTTGTCTTCATCGGTTGTTGTAAAGGATATGGCATTGGTGTATAGACCAACATCAGAGATGGGGGAGTCTACCCTAGATGATGAAGTCAAAAGAACCAATCACAAGGTGATTTCTGTACAGCTTCATGAGAATGCAAAAGAAAGGATCTTGAGGATGTTGAAGGAAGAAATAATGATGGAGAAAAACTTTATTGCTCAAGGAAAAAAAAAATGTCTTAGAAATTTTCAAGCAAGATACTGAGATACGAAAGACAAAGCTGGAAACTAATGTTCTCTCCCATGCACTTATTTGACTTGGTAATGACCTTGAATGAACTTTGTAATTCTACCTTGGCATTCATCCTTAGTTGCAAGGGAAATTAATTGTGTTTCGTGAGTTAGTCAAGAACAACTCAAAAAAGCTCCTTAAGACAACACAACTATTAGCTATGATACCATCTACATTGAGTAGTTTGGCATTGACAAAGTTTTGGGTGACCACAATGGCACATGTCAATTAGCAAAGGGGCGCACTTCAATAGCTTAGGGGAATTGGAAGTTGTTGTATCAAATTATCTCTATCCTTTCAAGTGTTACCCCTTGTTAAGCAATCAATTTCCAAGGCAACACAAAATTCTACACAACTTGCTTCAACAACTTGAAAGTGGTTTTCCAAATTTTAACTACATGGACATGTGACAAGTATGAAAAATTACTCCTCATGGATTTCCTAGGACAATGGGGAAACAACAACATATAATAAATGCTTACTCACAAGTACATCTTTAGAAAAGTTAAAAGGACAATAGGTCAATGTATCTACTTAAAACTAGACATGATTATACATTTAGTTTCATACAATTTTCTTAGGCACAAGGGATTGTGCATAGGCCTACCTATGCCAAACCATTGTTTTGAAAGTAAGCAACCCAGTAGTACTAAACAATGTTGTTTGGTTATACTTTAAAATTTAGATTTGAATCTAGATAGTATATGAATCTTCACAATTTTGTTTGCTTGCAACTTCTTCATAGAATTGTCTAACAACAAATCTTATAAAGTCCTTGCGTTGTTCATATGTGTAGGTCATTGTATTTTGCAATGACTAAAGTGAATGTTTGCATTATTGAATCTATTGGCAAGGTTCATGAAAATATCTTCATTGCGAGGATTTTTTATGTGTAAAGTAGCATGTTAAATGTTGAGACTGACTCATCACAAACTTATCAAGCTTCATAAATTCTACAAATTTCATGTGAAATTTGATTTTCATCAATTTGTACAAAAATCGGATGAATGGTTAATATGAACAATATTTGTACATATTTAATAACTTAAATATTCAAAAGAATAAACATTGTTTTTTAATGACATACGTGAATGTTCCTATTTAATACATAAAAATCACATAGTTTTATGCAAAATTACATCACAATAATTTCATAGATTTAGTTAAAATGTAAATCGTACATACTTCACATCAAAACATCATAAGTAAAATATATATATCATTTGTATTAAAAAAAATTTAAAAATTATACTATTTTTACATTTTGAAGCCCATTGATTTTATATAGACATATTGTTTTATAGTTTTCGCACAAATTTTATTAAAATTTCGTGATATTGAAAGTTTGTGATAAGTTATGCATTTAATTTATTAATTCCATTGACCTTGGGGTTACACAGCTTGCAACTATGCAAGCTCAAGTTACATTATAAAAACCATATCATTGAACATTTATTTGTTGGGGATTCTTTTTTTATTAATGACAAATTACATTTGGATCTTGTAAACATGTAGACGTTGTGATATATTATCTACAAATTAGAGCAAGTTGTTGATGATGTTTTGTCCCAATGTTCCATTCAAATAGTAGTCTTATAAAATACAATGAATATAATGGGATTATTTCTATGAAGACCCATGTTGATTTTACACAACCCTAGTTGTTTGTTCAAAGGAAGTTAGTCCTTACTAATTATATTATTGAAACAAATCATAATTGAGAATTGAAAAAGAAGTTTGGGCCAAATGGATGTGCAATCACATCATTTTTTTGGGCCACAAATCTTTACTAAAAAAATGATGAAACATAGTAGAACTTTCCTAAAAATCTGATGCTATATATGTGTGTAAAAGGTTTCAAGTCATTTTTCACTTGTGAAATTATTTGGTTATGGATGTTGGTATTACACCAATGCTTCGGTGTTGTGTTTCCTTTTCACTTTACTTTGGTGAAAAAAATGATTCTTACAATGATAGAAAAAAACTATGGACTTACATATGTCATCTAATTTTGCATCTACAACAACTATGGTTACAAGTTTTGATCTTTGGATGTCCAAAGGTGTAATGAACACATTTACATTGACAATCAACTATTTAAATGAATTTTGGACCCCTATGCATAAGACAACAAAATTTTCCATGATTGGATAATGACAAGATTTATTTCAAAATTTTGATTTAATGCATTGTGGGATTTCTTTTGTGAAAGATGAAAACAGTAGCTTGACATCTATGGCAACAACACTATATTATATTGTTGATTATCATCTTTTGAAATTTCAACAAGTTAATGAAGGTAGTTATTTTGGTCATTTCATGTCTAAAACATGTTAATATACTACAATGATGATAAGGCTGTTGCAAGTCTAAAATATTTGATGTGAAGAATGCCCAAGTTAGTTCGCAAAAGATAATCACATGCAAAAAAAAATTAGGAAAAAGAAGGCATGTGTTGAAAACATATTGCGGCAACAGAAACTAAAAATTTGGTTAAAAACTAAATTTGCTATTAAAGTGATAATGTTTGAAAAAAGATTGAAGTTCAAAGATCATCATCTTTGTTATGGGTAGTAGAAAACAATGTTTTTATAACAAATTTTATAGAAGCAATCACAAGTATTTTAAACCTTATCATCACAACATGTGTGATGAATCAATCAAGGGGCTATTGAAAGATGCCCTAACTACATCTATTGTCTTAATGGTCAACATGGAAATTGAATTCCAACAAGTCTCAAATAGGATTGAAGTTTTGAATGAATTTGATGTTGAACTCCTCCTCTTGAAACAAAACATGCAATAACTGAATTCCAACAAGTCTCAAATAGGATTGAAGTTTTGAATGAATTTGATGTTGAACTCCTCCTCTTGAAACAAAACATGCAATAAGAAGTTGTGAAGGCGTTGAAACCTTTCTTAAACTTTTTGAAAACTTATGATGCAAATCAAGTTCATGGCATGTGTGTCATAATGTTGAATCCTTGATTCAAACATTAGTGTGTTAAAGGAAAATTATGTGGATAGTGAGAATACAATCCATCTTTCTTATAAATATAATGCGAAGACAATCATTCCGCTTCTTATGATTTGTTTTCATCAACTAGATGTTATTGTTCAATAATGCAAAATTCATAAACCTAATGAACAACTTGAAAATGACATTAACATATTTGGTGTTGAAACATCTATTGAAAAATCTTCACACACATTTGTTACTGAGAAATTGTCTTTGTTTAAAAGATTGTCTGAACTCCCAACTACATGTGAAGATCATTTTACTCGTTGCCACATTAATGAAATACAATTTTCAAATGTTACATTCATAACCAAACAAATTCTTTGCATTCTCAAATCACAAATTAAAATAGAATGAGTGTTTAATCTTGTTAGGGTGTTGACATCTTTGCAATGTTACCGTTTACAAACAAAAAAACCTCATTGAATCATCACTAAGATGAAAATTTGATCTAATGATCCACACCTTAATTATAAGAATAAAATGAATCTAAAAATATATATGAAAACAAAAACATTTTTGGTGACTAACAATTCTATAACTTGATTGAAAAAGAAAAATATTTCAAAGAGTTGCATAAAGACAATGAATAAAATTACTAGGATAGTGTTGGATGTGAGGTTGAATGGTTTTGTGTGGGGGTGTGGTCAAGCAAATAACTTGTATCGCATTGAGTAGAGTTTTGTAAAGAATTGAGGTTCAATTCCCCAGCAAATGGAAGACGAAGATGGAAACTGATGATTCTCTCTCTCTCTCTCTCCGAATTCCCAGAGACAGCAGCACGTCGCGCAAGAATGAAATCCTGCTCAAATCGGGCCCACAAACAAAAAGGAGATTGTCTTTTGAGGAAACCGATCTTGTTCTTTGTTCCGCGATAAGGAATCGCACCAGTGTTATTGTTCTTATTTTTGTTGTAGCCACACGACAGCCGCTGCTGGATAGGTGGGAGGAGGAGGAGGAGGAGGAGACGACGGTAGTAGAGGTGGTGATGATGATGACACAACACTTGGAATGAAGAAGAATATTATCACGGATGTATTGCAAAACCGGACGCAACCAATTCTTCTTCCGCGGGTACAACACTACTGAAGGAAGCAAGAAGAGGCGGTGACAAGAAGATTTCGAACTCTGCTGCTGCAACAGTTCGGATTTGTTGTAGAGCAAGTCGCCACATTTTGCTTTGCAGGAGAGCGCAGTAATCTTTTTTTTGAGATATGGAGCGTTTGTCGCTCCTGCAGGAGCTCACATCTTCTGGTGTTCATCATAGTTACAATTTGACAATCAGCAGCAGAAGGTTACAGTTGACGTCTTCGCTGTTGTTCTCGCTGCACACCGGGCCAAGAAGAAGAAGAGGATTATTATTACGCGAGAGTTCAGGGAGGATGATCTGTTGGAGGAAGCCGCGCTTCTCGCAACAGTGCTCACAGAAGACTGATAGAAGATCCTACAAGAGGAGAATTCTCTCGGCTTCTCATCAGATGGACTCCAATTTCCTGCACAACACTGACAAACTTCTTCAATCCAACAAGGTAGGTTTGTTCCAGGACTTCTGTAATCATGCCTGAGAGAGGCTTGTAAGATGCAGAATTGCATATCTGTTCTGCCATAACACAATTTCTTGCTGCAGGAGATGAAACTATCATCACCAGCATCATCAGCATCAGCATCATTGGGCTGGAAAGAGCAGCATGCAGAGTTAGATACTGTTGCTGGACCTCCTCAAAGGTCAAGCACAGAAGAAGCTGACATCTTCTATTCTGCAGACAGCAGAGCAAGGTACCATCATCTTCAGGAGAGGTTTTCTTCCTTGCTGCACCTGCTCCAGGTGGATCAAAAGCAATGGCAAGTACTAGTAGTAGCACATTGTGCTGCAGTGGTAGTAGTAGTAGGTGCAATGGTTGTTGGCATGCATGCATGTGCTCCTGCACTTGCTGCAGACATGACATTGTGTCCTGAAGTTGCAAGTGAAGAGAGTGCAGGGTTCTTTGGTGACGTGGGTGACATTCAAAGTGGCTTTGCTTCGGTGTGTTTGTGCTCTCTCTCTCTCTCTCTCTCTCTCTCTCTCTCTCTCTGTGGATTACAAGTCTTAATTTCTCACCAGCAATTTCCCTTCTCTTCAAGACCCTAGATCATCATCTCTGCAAAACCCTAAATCATCATCTCTTCAAACCCTAGAATCATCATCCCTGAAATGGTGTTGTGGACATTCAGAGTAGGCTCAGCATTTTTCTAGTGTTGCCGGTTTTGTATCAAGCATATGCCATCTAGCCTGAAATCCATCAACACATCTGTGAAGGTGGAAAATTCTCACACATTCTTTTGTACATGTACCGGAATTTGCAGGCATTTTTGCTCATTTTTTTCTCTGAGATTGGAGACAAGACCTTCTTTATTGCTGTAAGTTCGACACTCTACAGCTAGCACCCAGGAAAGAGATTTAGTACATTTCATGCTCAGGGGACAAGGATGTTGCATGCTTGTGCATTTGCATGGGGTGTTGTCTCTAAGATCATCAAGTAACCTCTGCTCAAAACTGTTTGAAAATGCAACTGTTGCAGTTGAGCCTCTGGTGTAACTCCCAATTTGTCAGTGATTGAGCACGTAGGTTACCTCACATGCAGATGTGCTTGAGAGTCAAGCCTTTGAACACAGAAATGCATGTTCCAAAACTGAGAAGTCGCTGGCATCATTTTGTAAAGCTGTAAACAGTAGAACAACTATGCATTTTTCTGTGGTAGAAGAAGTATTCTAAAGTGGCGGAGGAAAACATGGTTTTGTGGGCCAGGCACTATTGGCAACTCGCAAGTCAAACTTTGCTGTGTTCACTGGAACTTTTGGAGCACTTGCGTATGTTTCATCCACCCACACTTCTTGACCTTGCTACCACCTGACAGAAACTTCCTGTATTTCACTCTGAATATTTACCTTACTAAGTGACAGGTTGTCATGAACAGAACAATGACTGTAATCTCAGTGACACTGGGACGAGCATTCCACTACCTTGATGGTGTTCTTCCATTCAGGTATGTTTTTTCTTATACATTCATGTCCAGATCATGTTCAATAACTGGACCTGCTGGCATCCTTATTTCTGTATCTAGGAAAGTCTTGTGTGCAATGAGTGTCGAGTACTTGGAAAAAGCATGAGAGTAATTTATTTTTGACAGTGAGGGGCATGCCACAGCCTTGGGAACATGGAATTGCCATTGGATGATTTGGCAGCAGTGGTTCTGTTGGTGTATTTTGGAGTGTCAACTCTGCTGGAGGCATCATCAATGGATGGTTCCAAAGCTGAGGAAGAGCAGCAAGAGGTATTCCTTGAATACTGGTTCTGTATATTTTCATGCTCAAGCTTCTGGTTGCTGGTTATCCAAAGGTCAAAAAAGGAGTTATTTTCACCACTATTAGAGTACTGAAACATAATTTTAATATGACGAAATGTTATGGAATCCCTGTTGGCAAATGCAGGCTGAATTGGCAATAGCTGGAGTGGGTGCAAATGGTGCTCAAGGTTTGCAGGCTGCAGCAGGAACTGTGGCTGCAACCTTTGCACTAGTGTTTGTAGCAGAATGGGGTGATAAGTCATTCTTTTCTACAATTGGTATGTGGGCTCTACACATGAGGGACCTTTGAAGTGAAAGGCAATTAGTTCTCTTGCTGGAACAGTTTCCTGTTGTCATGTAGGGTGTCCAAACTCTCCATCTCTTCTTCTCTTATGTTGAGTAAGGCTGTCACAATGGTGACTTATGCAACTTTGTTGAGGTCTACAGGCTTTGTTTGTCCAAAAACAAATTGAGCTTTCATTAATTCCCTGCTTTTTGGCACTCTTCCTTTCTGCCTACAGTTTGGTGTATTGTGCTAATGAGTATGAAAGGATTCTTAATGGGAATATTGTTTCTGGTGCAGCACTGGCAGCTGCATCCTCGCCATTGGGCGTAGTGACAGGTGCAATTGCAGGCCATGGAGTTGCCACTGTGGTATGTACCCATATGAATGGAATTCAAAGTGGAATTTCCACGTTGTTGTCAGCAATTTCCAGGCATTTATTTGTACATCACACATGCACCCAAGTCTTCTGTTTAGTTAGGTTTGGAGATACTGTTTACAGGGAAGTAACTTTTATTTTGTGCTTTGCAGTTGGCTGTACTAGGAGGCTCCTTTCTTGGCACTTATATTTCTGAAAAGGTAAATTCTCCACTACTATTAATATTGCATTCAGTTTTTCATTCTCTTCTCATATGTGCACTGTAAGTCAGTCTCTAGCAGTGTCCATCACTGACTGACTTCAGGGTGCCTAGTGTCTGGCTTCTTTTGATATCTAGCTAATCTCAGGAGGATTGTTGTTTGGAAACGCTACACCAGTGGTTGAAAAGAATGCATGGTGTCTATGGCAGGTGATAGCGTATGTGGGTGGTGCACTGTTCCTTGTTTTTGCTGCTGCAACCTTAGTGGAAATTGTGAGGTAATAGTAGGTGCCAGAGGGATTAGTCTGAATTATCACATTCTTTGAGGTCTAAAGGGTTGCACCCCCATTGTGCCTATGAATCCCTTCCACAGTTGCTGTTAGTAATAACAGATCCTTGCAATGCTTCATTCCTCTAGTGAACTATGTTCACAACACCAGAGATTGATCAATCACCCAAAAGCCAGGGTCTCATGAACAGGTTACCAGATCAGTATTCCTGAGCAGGCCTAAGTGCATGACATAAAGACTCAAACACAACAAATTGATGTGAAAGTGGTCCAAAGGAAGCCTAATCCATGTCAAAGGGCTTGCATTCAAACCAATGTTAGACATTATTTGAATTCGTAAAGAACTTCCAGTTCTGGTTCTTTGAAATTTTAGAGATCAACGAACCTTTTGTTCTGGCTTTTTGGAAAAAATTGGAAATCAAAGAAACTCCAATTTTGAAATTTTCCAGAATCAGAGAACCTCAAGTTAGGAGACGGCCTTGGGGGCCTGAGGGTTATAATAGCCTTGAGGGTGGTAAACTTTCAAGCCTACACCCTCGGGTTACTGCCCTGAAGGCTACAACCCTCAAATTAGGAGAGGCCCTTAGGGGCAAAGCTTTCCCAAGTGTAAAGCAGGAAATGTTTTTTAAATTCAAGTGATGAAGGAATCTTTAGTGCAAGGAGGTGCATTCAAATACAAAGAGAAAAACCTTAATTCAAGTGCTGCTTGATGGTTACATTTTAAAGGCAAACTATTTTAAGGAACTTTGAAGGATTCATACCCAAAGACCATAGTGCATGAACACCTTCAACACATATCTGTTGAATAATTAATAAGTTTTATTTGGAAGATTTCATGTTGAAAA
>Ga0209611_10002027_pt1 | contig 35403 bp, 19 predicted proteins | sample S1TSphgellanicum_3_FD_187693 | JGI IMG/M metagenome (GOLD analysis project Ga0209611, IMG submission 187693) | Host-associated microbial communities from peat moss isolated from Minnesota, USA - S1T2_Fc - Sphagnum magellanicum MG (SPAdes) (version 2) | ecosystem: Host-associated > Plants > Peat...
TTCTTTTGTATCCCACCATCAATTCCATTTAACTATGGTTTGAGTATATATGGGAGTCTTAAGACCATCCAAGTGAAGGAAAAAAAAAAACCAGGCACGGGCGGATTGTGTTCGACCGTCACAGGTACCCACTAGTAATGATAATTGTAACTGGCCCACAAAGAAATGCATAGACAAGTATTTCTTTAATAACTTGGTCACTTTGATAACCGTACCCAACACCTTATAAAGTACAGGGTCTTTTTTTTTAAACAACCAGCTTAATCACACTTATACCCAAAGGGAGGGATGAGTTTATGGTTTTAGTTTTTAGGTTTAGGGTTTGAGGAGGAGAAACAAGAAACATTTGACAGTTTCAAAACTCAAGAGGTTTCAACTCTTTTTTGGTTGTGTGATTATGTTAATGAATGTTGAGTCCATCATTGGCCATTGTCACATCAATGCACTCAAGTGGCAGCATTTAGGAGTGTTGATGGTGATTGGCAACAAAGGAGCAACGTTGCAAACCATCTTCTTTCAAGTTGCAAGTAACATTCTAGCAAATGAAAGTGAGCAAACACAAAACACCCAAATGTTTATGTTTTGAGTTCTAAGGTTTGAGATTATGCATTTAGATAAAAAAAATTTAAGGTCACCGAAAGAACACAAGTTCCCAAGTTTTTGGTTTTACATTGCGTCCCTCAAGTTTTTTGCAAGTTCATTATTCATTTTTGAGCATTTTTCATCAAATGCCCTAGTCTAAATCCATATATTTTATTTTTGAGTTTTTGTATTATGTGCTTATTTGCTTCAAAGCTTGATTCTCGAACAAGCTTCAAGTTCAACTTCATTTGCGTCGTGTGCTTGCATATTCTATTGATTATTATGGAAGTTGCAATAAGTTCATCAAACAAAAGTTATAAATTGTAGCAAGTTCATTTGGGTTTTCGAACTTCTTTGAAGCTTTTCATTTTATTTCAACTTTGAGTTTTCATTCTTGAGTTCAATTTTTAGCAAGCTTATGATTTTGTCGCAACCCCACTTTGAGGGAAATGTGAAGTCACCACTCACACTCCCGAAAATGGGACTTGGGAGTCCTCTGGGACTCCCAAAAATTTAGAATTCAATTGCAAGGGTCAAAACACCTTGCATTGAAGTGTTCTTTATATCGTTGGAAAGGTCTTGAAGTGTAAATGTCCAAAATGGCCTCGCATGAGTCATTTGGACATCTGCACAAGTTATAGGCGAAAGAAAGGTCGGGAGTCAAACTCCTGACCACTAAAAGTCGGGAATCGACTCGATCCTGGTGTGTGCAGGTGGAGTGCAACACACCATTGGAAAGCTCTCAAGGAGAACTACAAGTTTGCTTCAGACCTCGTCTAAATCAGAGGTCGAAGGGAGAAGTTAGGAACACGCAAAGTCCCGGGAGTCCAAACTGGGACAATTTTGGGATTCCACTTTGGGAGTCCTGGGAAAAAGTGCCATTCGAATGTAAGTGCGACGGAGAGACGTAGAAAATACTATATGGGGGAAGGTGGTGGCTTCCCCCGAATCCGGGCCGTGGTGAATCAACTGAGTCCAAGGTTGCCTATGGCGTGTCCCAACACCAAGAGTGTGCTAAATGAGTTCTAACCAACTTGTTGGTTGGTTTTGGATGCAGGACCGAATAACTAAATAGCTTGTCCCTCTTCCTAGTCTAATCCCGGAGCTTTCAACATGCCCCTCTCACCCCCTTTAGTGCTGAAAACTAGGAGTGGCACCAAGTTCTAACTACTTCCGCTCTTTGACATACAAGTTCCTTGTTGGACCTTTTTTGGGTCTAACAAAGAACTTGGGGGCGCGTCAAATTTCATCTTGAGTTCAATTCTCGAGCAAACTCATTGTTGGACTACATGTTATATCAGGGCTTCTCTTTGGCTTCCTTCAACCTTGCACCTTCCAAAACTTTGAAACACCTTGTTTTTGTGCTTTTAATTTTTCCCTCTTTGCTTACATGGAGTCTCCAAATTAATTTAGTTGCAAATCATGTTCTTAGTCCTAATTCACAAGTTTTCATAGGTTTTGCCAACAACATCATTAAAGGTGAACTACAAAGGTTAAAAAAACATGTAACTAAAGAACATCATGTTTTAGAAAGAATTTACAAATTTGAAGAAGCAAAATGCAACATGGAAACTGCACAACCACAATTCAATCACTTGGGTTTCTTATCAAATGAATAATAACCAACCTATGAATTTTAACCAAAACCAAATTTTGTTATGTATGTTTGTCACCTTTAGACAAAAATACCTAATTAAAATCCTAGCCCTATGTACTAGATGTTAAAAGAACTTTAGCTTACCACAAATCCAATGGCATAACTGCCATGAAAAAACACTTTGAATTCGAACAAAACACCTTGTTGAAGAAATATGTGGAAAAATTTAATAACCATCCCAAATTTGCACTTAAATGTTAGCCAACCACTAAATGCCCATGTATGACCCCTACTACAATCTTTAGATTTTTTTCATCCATGAATCAATTTAGAAAAAACAATGTATCACATGTTAAATTTTTGGAAAATGTAGTGTTGTATGTCACTAAAAGTTTTTTGCCCATGACGATAAAACTAAATATGTTTGGTTACATCGTATGGCTTACAAGTTATGCCCAAGGGTGGTCGTGGTCTTCCCATCAAATATAATTTTTGTGCAAAATATTATACCAACCTTGGTGGAAAAGACTTTGGTTGCATATGTGCAATTTGCACTAACCAATTGCATGTCTACCACATGCACTTTTAATTTATGGGTGTTTGCAGGAGCACATGATATATTTGTTGTGGTTGTCAACTTCTTGTTTAGCAAATTGGGGTTTAAACATGTGATAAGGCCATTACCACTAGCGATGTAGTCATGGCTCCCAAACTACGAGAACTTTTTGACATGTTTTCCTTCATTGATAAGAATCTTGCATATGTGAAGGACAAGGGGGCTATTTTGCAAAGATTATCCAATTTATGGATAACATGTGACATATGTAGGTTTGGAAACCAAAGATGATGAACCACAAAAGCTACATGAAATGGTATAAGCAAGGGTGTTAAAGATGCACTGACATGTAAGAGGAAGTTGAAACAAATCCTTGATCCAAGTGATTTCACTTTGAGTGCCAAATCGCAAAAAAAAACTACAAAAATCATTTTGACACTATGGATGTCCTAAACATTTCATAGTTCTAAAACCCAAGCCAAAATAATTGTTAATGTTAATTGTTTTCAACTTGCACCAAGGGTGACTATCGTAACCCTAACATTGGGTTTGCGACTAAATGTGGACTGCAAGGGCCCATGAGGTCAAGAGGGTGTGTTTGGGTGTGAAACACACTCGCAAATGGGGGAAAGTGCAAGGGATGGAGTTCAATGACTCTTAAGTGCATTCCCACTTTGGGAGTTGCACTTGTGCGAGACTTCCAAATGCTCGTAGCCTTGGTTGGAAAGGAAAAGAAACACCAAAGTGGGCCCCCATGATACCATTAGAAAGTTTTGAAATGTAGATGCTTAAAATGCCCTCGCATTATTCATTTAGACTTGATTTGCATGAATTACGATCAAAAGAAGGGGTGGGAGTCAAATTGAAAATTTGAACCCCCTCAAAAATAAAGGTCAAATGAGTTCCAATTACAGTGTGTTATACATTGTTGGAAAGGTCTTTTTGAGGGCTATAAGATATTGCCCTTGCATTCTAAAAAAATTGATTTGAGAAAGATATGAACGTTCAAAATCTTTGGAAAATAAAAATCCCAATTTTGGGATTCAAGGAAAAGTGACATTTGGATGTAGCCCATGTGAATAGTCACAGAGTATACTATAAAGAAGGGAATTTGTGGGTTGTGTAAAGCTTGTGCTTGAGGTTGTCCCTATTAGGTATGTCACACCACTTCCAATCAACTTACACTAACCGCCCTCTTTTCTTAGTTGTGTAGGTTGACCTCATCTTGAATTCTCACATGTCATTAACTTTTTTAACCTCCATATGAAACAAAGCATTGTTAACAATGGATATCATAAGCATAATGATCAATATCTTGAAAATTCTTAAATAAGATTTTTCCAACTATCCTAAATTTACTCAAGGGGTTCATTCCCAATATGCGAGGCTATGGGAACAATCACAAAGGCATCAAAGACTATATTTGCAAAAACGAACGTGCCATCTTCATCTAATCATAAATATCAATGAATGTTGCATCTAATGTTAATAATGTTTTGTTTCATATGGAGGTTAAACAAGTTAACGACATGCTTATGAAATGTGAATTGTCTATCCCATTCCTTGAATCAACATTCATTGATATTTATGATTTGATGAAACACCGAACATGGGTATAGTTTTGGAATCAAAAATTTTGTAAACAAAAAAATGACTTGCAAGACATCAAATGTCGTTAGTTGGAGTTAGAACAAGAAGAGAAATATCCATGGAGACACACTAGTTATAGAATGCAATCTCCAATGAAAGGCATCACGTTTGATGTATACCCAAAAGGAAAGATATCCATGTTTTTCAAGTGCCATTTGATGTTCAAGAACATTAAGAAGAGAAAAATCCAAGGGACAAAGTGTTATTGGAAAACCTTGGAAATTTTTCAGTCCAAAATTTGTGGATAGCTGGTGGAGTGATTACAACATATGCACAAATTTACCATTTGTGTATTAGTTAGCATCACTAAAGTATTATAAACCAATAAAGGATTGGGTTGTGGAAACACTATTATAAATCATGATATTTTAAAAGGTCCAACTTGACCAAAGTGTTTGTTTTGACTAAAAGTGGTGTCCATCTTAATTAGTGGGTTGGGGCATGAAAGACATGTGTTATTTTTTATTAGTACATTTGATTAAAATGACATTTTTGACTAGGTGTCAATTAGTCACACTACTAGAAATTTTGTCTTTTGGAACTTGTCTTATGCAACTAAAAAATCTCACATGCAATTATTTTGGAGTTGCATGCGACATTTTTTAGTTGCATAAGACAAGTTCCAAAAGACAAAATTTCTAGTAGTGTCATCTAGTCAAAAAGGACAAACAAAAAAAAAGGGTCAGTCAAAATGACCATGCTTTAGTCCAATTGAACATACTAATTTGACATTAGTTAGGTAGGCCTAGGTCAAAGCTACCTACATACTTAACATACATAATTAGCTAACCTAGTATAATTAACCTACTAGCTTTTTGATTAGGTTTAGGTTACCTACCTAACATAATTTGTAGTCTATTAATAAAACTTAGATCATTATTATTTACCTAACTTAATAATTTAAGCTAGATAGCCAAGCTAAGCCTAATAAGGTACATAATTGCCTAAAGGCCTAGTTCTAGGTTAGTTAAATAAGTCAAATATACCTACCCTATCAACCTACTTATTACCTACCTTCCTACCTACTTACCTACCCATTCACCCTACCCTATTTATTCAAAACATACATATTTACCCTACTTACATAACTACCTTAACAACTAACCAACCTACCTACTTACCTATACCAACTTAGTCTCCTTAACAACCTCCTTACCTCCCTATCTACCTACCTACATACCTATCCACATATACTTATTTACTTACCCTACCTACTTACCTACCCACTCACCCTACCTTACTTACTTAAGACATGATTATTTACTCTATTTACATACCTACCTTAACAACTAACCAACCACCTACTTACCTACCTATACCTACTTAGTCACCTTAACAACCTACCTCCCTACCTACCTATTTACATACCTTAACAACTTATTTACATACTTACCTACATACCCTAACAACCTATTTACATACCTACCCACCTATACCTATTTATTTACCCTACCTACTTACCTACCCATTCACTATACCATACTTAATTAAAACATACCTATTTACCTTATTTACATACCTACCAACCTACCTACTTAGTCACCTTAACAATCTCCTTACATACCCTAACAAACCTACTTACATACTTACCTACATACCCTAACAACATGCCTACATACCTACCCACCTAAACCTATTTATTTACCCTAGGTCTATTATGTACCAACTCATACCTACCTAGCTATACCTAAGGTCTCCCTAATTAAGTCCTACTAATTTACTAAGTAGCTAGAATTATATGTAGGTTTACTAGCTAGCTACTAGTTAACTAGGTAGTATATTATTTAGGTAGCATACATCACAGGCTAGCTACTATATAGTTCCTAGTTATTACATATTAATTAGTGTTCATTTGAGTAAGACATGAAGAACAAAATGTAATTCAAAGTTTGAATGTTGGAAAAGATCTGAAATGAAACATGTTAATAACAAAAGTTTCACAAACTTTATTGCAATTTAAAGGTGTGGTGAGGTGGTTAAAAAGTTGGTAAGTACATGTGGTTGAAAAGGTCAAAGGTTCAACTCCCATTCCTTACATGGGGTATAGCCCTAGGCTATGGAATGTACAACTAGCCACGATGACCTAGGCTATGGAATGTACAACTAGCCACGATGACCTAGGTGGGTAGTTACATCTACTTATGAACCTATTTTATGACCCACCTACCTACATTTAATTAAAAAATTGACCCCAAAAAAATTTTACCCAAAATTTTTGTTGGTTGATTTGACTAGTCAAATAACCCACCACTCAATTAGTAAAATAGGCCACTGATCAAATTGGTCATGTCAAAAATGACTTGACCAAAATGATTAAGGTGGTTTTTTTGACCGGTGTCCGATAGGGGTACTCTTTCTAGAATTTGTGCTTTATGTAGAATTAGAGGACATGTCATCACACAATGTCCACATATTGATAATGAAATGAGGGATGGATTTGTTAGACATGTGGGACGACGTATGTTGGACAAAGACTCTCTAGAACAACCATAGTTGAGAAAAATGGTTCAAAACAATTTAAAAGGAAGGATGCGGGAATTTATTTTGGGTGAAAGACAATTTGTACAAAACAAACTAAGGATCTGTAATCCTCCCAATATGAATAGAACATAACCATTTTTTGTAAGACAAATTATATATCACAAAGAGTATAGATGAATGTTGTACAATTGGAACTAGGTTGTTTAGAGAGTTCACACCATATCAAGAATGCCTAAAATGATGAGTGGGGTACTTTAAATATTGTTAATTATTTCACAAAAACAACATACTCGATTTGTGATGCTAGATCTAACTACTGTAGCATTTAAGCTTGGACAAAAGTCTTAACCATTAAAAAAAAAGAATCGATCTGAAAATGGTCAAACTACATACTAGGTACCAATGAATATTCAATTTGAAGGAAGAGTAGACCAACTTATGAAGTTTTAATTAAGGTAATAATGCCCATTTCAAGACCTCAAACAATTTACACAATGCCAATCATGACAACCCAAACACATAGATCTATGGGATGGCCACCACCAATTCTACTAAATTGTGAACGATAGAAAATTAGATCAATGGTGAATCTTGGAATAAGGAGTTCAATGGCCATGCCATATCAATTAGCTTTAAAGTACCCAAATTACAATAAAAATGTAGATCCAAATTTCCATGTGAAGGTATTTCATGCAGTTATTAGAGCAAATGGAAAAACCTCTGAGGAGTACATCATCAATGCATTTCGTTATATATTTTTAAAAATGGCATCAGATTAATGCCATAATTACATGTTTAAAATTTCTTCATTGTACTTTTGTTGAACTAACACAAACATTTTATAAACATCATCAAAAGACTCAAAATGACAAGCATATTTACATGAAGCTGAAAAACATCAAGCATGGAGAGACAAAGTGGGTCAAGGTGTACTACGAGCACATATAAAAGTTAGCTCATGGATTGCAAACACTGACCATGGATAGTTTTGTAACCATTGTGTTTTGAGAAAAATTATAGTCCTATTTGAAGATGTCAATTGTAGGAAAAAAAAGGACCATGTTACAGTTGCATAAGGAAGTGGCTATGTTGTGTGAAAAAGGGATGACACATAAAGGAATTCAAAGTGTCACAACCCTAAAATCAATTCACAATTAAATGTAGAATGCAAGGGCCCATGAGGCCAAGTGCATTCATCACAAATGGGGGAGAATGCAAGAGATGGAACCCATGACTCCCAAGTGCATTCCCATTTTGGAAGTTACACTTGTGTGGGAATCTTGAATGTTCAGAGCCTTGGTTGAAAAGGTAAAAAAACACAAATTTAGGTCCTTAGGCTACCATTATAAAGGTCTTGAAGGGTAGATGCTTAAAGTGCCCTCACATTGTTCATTTAGACCTAAAATGAATGAGTTGCGATAAAAAAAAAGGGCCAAAAGTCGAATTGGGAATTTGATTCCTGACCACAAATCCCCTTAGAATAACGGCCAAATGATATCCAATTAGGGCATGCAATACACCTTTGGAAAGATCTTTTATAGGGCTATAAAATATTACACTAGAAAAAAAATCATGTATTTTCGACTATTCTTTGCGACTAAAATTTAGTCGCAAGAGACATTTTGTAACTAAAATCTTTTTAATCACCTAAGACAAGTCACATGTGATAAACTAGTCGTAAATGACAAAGGAATATGAAAGAAAACATCAACAAATACATTTCATCCTTTGACTCCATTGTATACGTATTGTCACATGTGACTAAGATGTAACTATTTTGGTCACAATTGAGGGCAAATCATGTGCTGCCATGTGTCTTAATATTTAATTATTTAAAATATAATAATTATTATTATTTTGAAATAATCTAAGACATTAAATTCAAATACATAAATGATTTTATATTATGACACGTGGCCTAATGTAAATATGCAATGTGGCATTAAAAAAAATTTAATAAAAATATTAATATCAAATTGGTAGGTACCTAGGTAGGTACATAAATAGGTGCCTACAATCTTTACCTACCTACCTACTTACCTATTTAGGTTTTAAAAAAAGTAGGTAGGATCTACCTTCCTTGGTTAAATACCTACTCATATAGGTAGGTACATAAGCCGACATAGATGGGTAGGTCAAACTAGGTACCTACATAATTTGATAAATAAATAGGTTGGGGAGGTAAGTACTTTATAATTTTGCATTATTTGTTTTTTTGTTTTGGGTTGAACCTTTTGATTAGCTCATCCCATGTGCACAAATTTCTTAATGTGAAATTGGATGGCCACACCCCCCTTGTTTATATAGTGTTCCAAAATAGGAATGAAGAACAAACAATATGGGATAAGTTTTGAAGTTGTAACTTCCTTACAAACTAAATTGTAATTCCAAAACTTTTTTCATGCCTTACTTTTTTAGTTTTTAGATTTTTTAACCTTTCAAGTACTAGATAATTAGATAATCGTTTAATTAATAATGATTAAATTTACATATATTTAAATTATAAATTATACACTACAAATATTAAATATTTATTATCAATTATTTAAATAAACAATAACTTCCTAATATGTAACAAATTAGTTATTTAATTACTCACAAGTTATTAATACATAAATCATAAGTAAATAAATAAAATAAATAAACAGAATATATATTATTATTTTTAGAATCTGATCGAATTATATATAATATAATTAATGTAAAACTAATTTAATGACTATAATTTAAAAATTAAAAATTTTCAATATTTATTTTAAAATTACAAGTAATGAATTAACAATTGTTATTAGAAAGTAAATTTTTACAAGAATCTTTTAAAAATTATTCAACTAATTACATTACTTACTATATAATTACATTTATTGTTGTAAAAATTATTATAGGTCAAGTAATTTTTTTCTCTTAATAATTATCAACTATAAGTACAATAATTTGTTAAACATAACATTCATTTTCATAATTACTGTAAAATTACTATGAAATATTTATCACATATGATTAATGACATAATTTTTTAAAGATAATATTATTATATAATAATTCGTGAAATTAAAATCAGTAAAATAATTTTTTAAATTACACTATAATTTTTCCAAATTTTTAATTCAGGTTTGAAGTTATAAATTAAAGAGTGTGAATAATTATGTTCAATTAGAAAATAATTCTGCACATACTAATTAATTTTTATCTGAAATAATTACAATGATTTTAAAGTAATGTTACATTAATTAATTAATTTCTTCTAATATATGAATATAAATTATATAATATACAAGTATATGTTATAACAATAATTATTTAGTGTCACTTAGATTTAATAAACATAATCATTTATAATTATTTATAAATTTGATTTATTATGGATAACACTAGTAGAAAAGACCCTTGAAACTTAATCAATAATTTTTTGAAATAAAATGTCCATTTTAAGACTTAATTAATAAATTTTTCAATTGAAATATTAATTTTGAGATTCCAAAATAATAATTTGGAATTCAAATTTTAACTTTCAAGTCAAATAATTTCTTAAAATTTAAATATAAAACTTCAGGATTCAAATATCAAATTTCAAGTTCAAATAAGAATATTTAAAATCAAGTTACCGATTTTTAGACTCAATAAAGTTTTTAAAATTGAAATAATAATTTTTAGATTTGAAAATAATAATTTAGAATCAAAATATAAATTTTTAAATCAAATAATTTTTTTGAATTTAAATAAAAAATTTCATATTCCAATAGTAATATTCAAAATTGAAATGTCCAGTTTTAGACTCAATTATTAATTTTCAGATTTGAAGAATTAATTTTGAGAATCCAAAATAATAATTTGGAATTTAAATTTCAGGTTCGAATGATTTAAAATCTCAATGTAAACTTTTCAAAGCTGAAATATAACTTTTCATATTCAAAATTAAAATGTCCATTTTTATGATCAATTAATATTTTTTTGAATTGAAATATTAATTTTTGATTCAAAAATATTAATTTAGAATTCAAAATCAATTTTTAGATCAAATAAGTTTTTTTGAATTTAAATTGAAAATATCATATTCAAATCAAAAATTTCAAATTCAAATATATTTTTAAAAACATTAAAATAACAGTTTTCATAATTGAAACATCAATTTTCATATTTGAATAAAAAATTCAAAGTTCAAATATTAATTTTGAGATTCATTATATGAACTATATATATATAATTTTAGTACATACATTAAAATACATCCCTATGTCATTGTAGAATACCTTTAAGATGCAAGTAATTTGGTGATTATTGCAACTAATGGGACATATCAACCTATTAATGGATGAAAATAAATGTAAAATTGATGCAACCCATAGGATGAAATTTTTAATAGTTGCATCATAATTGTGAAAATGACCAAAATAGTTGAAAGTTGGTCTTGTAGTTGCAAATATTCTTAAATCTAGTCGCAAACAACTACAAGTCGCATGTAGTCATAAATGGAGTGGTTACATTTTGGCTAATTTCTACTAGTGTTATCCTCACATGCTCCAAAAAAATTTGTTCTGTGAAAGATATAATCGTCCAAAAATTTGGGACAATAAGAGTCCCAAATTTGGAATTCTCGGAAAAAAATGTCATTTGGATGTAGCCCTCGTGAAGAGTCACAAAATATACTATAGGGAGGGAAATGGTGCCGCTTCCGAAAGCTTGTGGGTCGTGTAAAGCTTATGCTTGAAGTTTTCATTATTATGTCCGTCACACCACTTGTGTTCGATTTGCATCAACCACCTTTTTTCCTTAGTTGTGTAGGTTGATTTCATTTTGAACTCTTGCTTGTGAGTTTGTTCAAGTCCCATCCTGGAGCTTCAACATGCCCCTATACCCCAAAAGTGTTACGAGTTAGGAAGTGTGCTTCGATTTTTATTTATTTATTGTTGTTTCACTATAGGACCCACTTTTAGGTCTATTGAGGAGTTTGGGGACATGTCACAAAGTGCACTATTAGTACCAAAGATTCCCAAATCTGTAGTAACATGAAAACCACATATGGAAATAAGAAAAACTGATAAACACTACACAAATTGTGGACAAGATAACCACAATGTATAAACGTGTAAAGTAAAAAAGAAAGAGGAACCAACTGTATTAACAATGGAGGCTACCACTGAATCTCAAAAGGGTCAAACGAATGGCTCATATGTTTGCCATATCTATGGTCTAAATGAGCACAAGATAATATATTGTCCCAAGTTTGTGGAGATGTAAAATATGTTCCAATGGAAAAATGCATCAAGCTCAAATGGAAAAGTGGTAGCTAAAGTTAAAACAATCACTATAGATGTGAATGTAGTAGATGTAAATGTTGTTGCAAGAAACAAAATCACAAAGAATAGGTGTTCTATGAGAGAAAACCACAATAGAACAAAAGTATTACAAATCGGGAAAAGGAGTAGAAATTAAAGAAGACAATGGTAGAGACCATGTAGCAACTACAAAAGGCATAGACTATTAGCAAAAGCTCTTTTACATCAATAGAGAGATGGAACATAATTTGTGGTTGGGGATGCTTGATACTAAACCTTCTATAGAAACTCCAAAACCTTAGGAATCTATAGTTTCCCAAAGTAAGCTAATATCAATAGTCTAATAGATATTTCAAAATATCAATAGACAAATGTTGGAAACTAATTATACTTTGAACCTAGGACAATTACTAAAATGGCTCATGAGTTCAAAAGATATCTATGGCAGAAAATGAAACTAAATAAACGGCAAAATGTACCAAAGTAGTTATAGGAAAAACGATACCATATATAGTACTAAAAGTAGCAACAACAATAGTAGTTATTGATAAGGTTCCATATGGCAATTATTTAGGTATAGATTTGTGAAAAACATTGTAGAAAATGTTTTGTTAGATGGTGGATCTAAAGTTAACATCATTACAAAGCAGTTAAGATTGAGGTTGGGGTTGTGAAAGCTTAAACCCGCACGATATAATTTGAGGATGGCAAGTCAAACCACTACAAAGCCAATGGGATTGAATCATGATTCAAAGATATATGTTCATGACATACCTGATGTTATTACATTTATTGAGTTACAAAATAGTTTCATTAACGCTAGTTATTCCATGTTATTAGGGAGACCATGGTTGAAGAATGCCAAAATAACATAAACATCCGCAACCTCATTTCATCAGTGAAACATTACCTAAGGAAGATGCATTTTATTGATTCCATCTTGATGATCAAAGCTTTTAGTCTTTGCAATTATATTTAAGATAGTTGTTTTCCTTGGACAACATACTAAGCAAAAGGTTTATATTTTCAAAATGTTGATCAAAGGAGACATTTGTGGAGTTCATTTCGTAAGACAAATGTAGCTTAAGGGTGATTTGAATAATTTTTTGATGATGCTTGGTCATGTCAAATGTGTTGAAAACTAGATGACTATGGCTTGCCACATATATGACCTGATCTATTGCAAAGTAATGTCTACTGCTATGTAGTTTGAAGACACGAAATCCCACTATATACTTCAGCAGAAGTTGAATGTAACTATCTTGAAAAAAATGAAACAAGTCCTAATTTCAACGGGTTCATGGTAAACAATGCCCCAACAAATTGGAATGTTGTTCACATCATTTACGGGAGTGGAGATCCCACTATGAAGATGATTGACAAGGAGCAAACTTATTTTTTCCATTGGACTTAGTCGTTTGATAGGCACATTAAATAAGTCATTGTTCTTAAGTTCCAAGATTGGCACAAAGCTTTTTGTTACAAATACAAAAACACAATATCCTTGGAAAAAGTTGACATTCATTACATTGTAATCCACTCTTGGTGGTATTCCTTTGGAGTTATTAGCGAGGAAGCAATTCAAGAGTTCAATAACTAGCTAAGCTTTTGGCATTTTTCTGTGAGGCAATGGGGAGGATTCGTGCTAGATGTAATTTTTCTATGCACCTCACTTTCCCTTGATGAAAATATTTTGTGTTGTTTTTTTTTTCCCTTTCCTCAATTCGATTACAAAAAAATTATTATGTTTTTATTCCATTTTGTCATTCGAATGCAAAACTTTTCCTTGGAGGAAGAGGTAGAAGTATTGACTTGTAATCTATCGAAGATAATCCACAATGTTTGGCTCTAGTAATTTGGGAAAAGAGGTGCCTACATGTATGCTGCCACTTCAAATGATTATATGCGAACTTTCAAGCAATTTACATTATACTACATTTTCTTGCATGGCGGTCCTTCTAGGACTTGATCAAACAAGGATGAATTACAATTGTTTAAGGCCAAATAGTTTGGTGATCCTTCACAAATGGTGACGATAGTTGCCAAATTTGCACCAAGTTCCTCATATACATCGAAGATACCCCATTTGGAAGGTGAGAAGGTATTTGAATCCACCAAACTACAGTAGGATCTACCCCCCATATTCAAAGGTGTTTCTCACAAGCACGATCATGTAACTTTTTATAGTCCTCGAATGGAGTTCACTTTGTAGAACCCTGCACTTAATGCAATTCAAAGCTAGTGGAACCATTCATAGGAGGTTTTCCTAGTTCTCATTCACAATGGCAATGAAGTGTTGGAACATTTTTGTTGTGACAATGGTTGGCACATTGAACGATGTCCTTAAAAGTTGAATGTTCAATGTTTGACATTACAAAAGGACACAAATTACAAGGCAAAAATCATTTTGAAAATGACAGACGTGGCATTCCTATTCCTTGTTGTGTTGGTAATTAGAGTGTTGCTAGAGGTGCAACAATTGAGCTACACAAGTTATGGATTTCACTACTTCACAAAAAGTGTCCTTATATGCTACGTGATTTCACTAGATTTTTAATGAATTCATTGGTCGTAATGAAAGGGACCTAGTGGGGATGTAGTAAATTCATTAGTCTAATGAATAGGGACTCGTGAATTGCACCCACATTTTATAATAATGTTTGCCATGATTATCACAATCATTGTGTTGGTGGCATAAGGAGGAATTATGCGATTGGTAGGCTAATTGTGCCTTCCATATGGCATGTGTAAGAAAGGACAGATCTCATTCAAAATGAGGTGATGGCATTGGAAGAAGCTAGTTTCCTCCTTTCTAAAAAGTCAATGGTAGATGCAAGCTACGGTGGCTCAATATCAATAGAAATTACACTCCCTACAAGTCCATACAATATTCTTCAAAATGATTCAAAGGGACATGGTTGTTATTTAAAAAAATATTATTATTCTAATATTTGAATAATACACGTTCAATCACCTACAAACCTTCCCAAATCTATGTGAAAATATTTATTTAATGTAGCTAATGTCATTTTAAAATATGGAAGTCCTAAAAGGAAAACCCATAAAGTCCATAGGATTAATGCCTCATCTAAAACTTTTAAAAACTATGTTTTTGGGACAAAAATTGAGAAACAAACAAAAATTGCAACTCATATGGACTTATGAAAATATGGTCAAATTTTAACCATTCAAAGTCCCTAGCTATCAGACGATTAAGGTTTTCAAATAAAAGATTCATCGTATGAATTTATCATCTTGTACTAAATTGTATATTGAGTCCCAATAACAAATTTGGAATGTGAATCAATAGAAGTTTTCCCATTTTGTGATGTTCTAGTCAAACAACTAATCCATATGTTTCAACTTCAAAAGTCCATTACTATTAACAAATGAGTTTTTTTATCAATAAATAACCACACAATTCTTTTCATAATAAAATCATTAGTTTAGATCCAAGTCCTAATTAATATATCTAAGGATATATTAATCACATATGCATTTGAATAAATAGTGCCCAAGGAAAAAACATCATTTTGTCACAAAGTGAACCACTATAACATGCATCTACCCTCAAAATGTCACCCAAAAAATCTTTTTGGTGAAGATGCATCCATTCTTGTCAATAGATTGATGGATGCAAATTCTTGGCCAAAGACCCAAAATGGGAAGAATATTTATTGTCCTTCAACTTTCAAATTTTCAATTCAACAACACAAGAAATGGGAGGTTGGACATGTTCTTGTCACACAAATCTTGCCTCCCACTAATGTTCATGCTCTTGGTTATGAACGAATATATTATATCATCTTAGGTCCAATTGAAAATCGTAATCAATATGAAATTACGATTGGCACTTTCCTGACATGCAGTTGCATAGATTTTGTGTCAATGTTGACAAGTTCATTAAGTGGCCGTGGAAAGTGGGTGCATTGTAAACACTTATATTACATCTTGCAAATTGTGATGTTGTGGGCTAATGGAAATGTTCATACATCATTCAACTTGGAGTTGGGACGAAGTTCATAAATTAACAATTTGGACCAGAGCTATGTAGGTCAAGTAATGAGATGTTTCCTTAAATAATTTAGCCAATTTTGGTTTTATGTTTCCTAAGAGGTTGAAGTCATTTTGTCTTTGGGTAATTAAAATAGTTTGCTTTTCTACCAACAGTGTTTGGGATACCAATATATATTCAGTGTTTTCAAATATTTGCGAAGGCATTTTGTTGACTGATGTCTTCAATTGCTCATGATGAATGTGGGTTCAGATAGAGTTCATCAACAATTGCATGTTAGTTGTCCCAATGGTGAATCTCAATTACAAATTACAACAAAAACTTTATTCATCTATCTAAACTTGTCCAACAAATAACATCTTTTAAGATGTTTTCATCTAAAAAGTTCATCAATTTGTATATGGAAAAATATTATACCACATCATCAAAGATTTTTTGATGTGGCAGAATATATTTTTAAAATATTCTTCTATGCCATCAAAAGATGCTTTAAAATATTCCATCTTGTTCACAGACTCATGTTTAAAGGTTCACGTTCACAAGCTCATAATATAGCATCATTGGTTCCAATCGTACGGCCCATCCAAGAAGGTACTAATTTAACTCAACGGGTATAACCACTTTAGGGTGGACCAAAAACAATAGTTCAAAATCCCTTTTGAAAGTCTTTATCTTATGTATTTCGCTTATACTTTAAGCCTTGTAAAGTAGTTCAACCTTCAAATTGATTCAAATGATGTTAAAGTTAAAATATTTTTTCATATCTAAAATTGGGCCACCATATTACACTACTTCTTACACACTTCCATTAAAATTGGTTTCCAAGTAATTTTTAAAAATTAATTTTAAAAATCTTGCCATTTTAAAAAGTTTTAAATTGAATATGATTTGATATTTTTTCAAATACAATAATTTAAACTTGATTTCCTCTTAATTGTTATCAACCTTCAAACTGTTATATGCCAAAGTTTCAAAAATATTGGACAAACAAATTGTGAAATAAAAGTCCATATTCAACTTTAGCAAGACTGACACAGTCCATATAAAATCCTTTTAAGATGGACCTTTCATTATTTTGTTGTTATTTTTTCATTGTTGAAATGTTTCAGGTGTTAACTTCATATAAATGAATCCCTTTTTGTGACATGCAATAAAAATAAAATTTTAAGTTATAATGATGAAAACCCTATCTCAATGATAATCCATTTCAAACAATGTAGCTTGCAACCACCCCCCAAAGGAGGTAACAACTTTAGAAGAAACAAGGTTTCCCTTTGTTCGCCTATGTAGAAACAACGCTTGAAATTTATTTGGTTCCCAATCTTGTAGTTCCACTAGAAAAAATACTGTCTTTTACAACTTGTCTTATGCAAACACATGTTGTATGCAATTAAAAAGTGTTGCATCCATATTTTTTTAATTGCATGCGACATGTGTAGTTGCATAAGACAAGTTGTAAAAGATAGTTTTTCTACTAGTGTTCAAGTAATTCCCATGTGCTTGTTATGAGTTGCCACAACCTTGTGAGGTCACCCAATGCAAGTTGTTGGCCTACAACTCATGGTGGCAAAAAGGTGAAACGACCTTTCATCTTCAAATCAACATAATAGCAAATTAACACAACAACACACCAACAATTGGGAGGCTAGCATTTTAGTTCTCCAATGCATTTTTTCCCAACTATTGATGTCTTCCCACTTGGATATGGATGAATTTACAATATTATTTCGGTTAACAAACAATACATCATCACTGTTGGAAATTTCCCCAAATGTTCATGTGTATACTTTGTTGCAATGTTGGTAACTTCTTTTAGTGGTCCTGGGGCCTAGGTGTAATCTAAACATGTGTATTAGGTCTTGCAAATGATTATGTTTTGTGGGCTCACATAAGAGTTCATTCATCACTTCACATGGAATTTGCATGAAGTTCAACATTTGTTGATGCACTCTAAAACCTTTGGGCTCAAGTGATAGTACATCACAATTACATTTGCATCAAATCAATTATGACTTTCTCATTCATAAAATTTGCTATAGTTGGGTGGACTATGTAAGAAGTTTAGATTCTAATTATGACTTAAAGGTTTTTTCTTGATTGTGCATTATTTCAATCATTTTAGACATATGTATATTCTTTTTATTGTGGTGAAATACATTAATGTGTGGCTTAAAAGTACATGGCTTCATAAATTTACTTCCATTTGTCAACAATAAAACCTTTGATAGTCATAACATGTTTCCATGTATCCTATCTTTTTATATATAACATTGTAGTACTCCATACATTTCAACACAATCTTTGACATGGTTGTTAAAGGTGTTTTTTATCCTTCAAATAAAACAAAATTCATTTTCTACTTATCTAATTTTGGTTTTCAAAAAAACATCAATAGGTATGATTTATTCAAATAAAAAATGATCAAACTAGAAGCACAAAAGTGAAGATGTTTATTCATAAGGACAAAAACAAATCCAGAATAAATTTCCCATAATCAAATTAGAAAATAAAAATTGTAGAGTTCATAGTTCATCATCCTCAAATCCTCCTATTTATACCCTCAACATAATGTTGCTAAAAATCCAACAGTCACTAGTTGGTATAACTATCAAAAATTTGAAATTTGAACTATAGTAACTACTGGTCATAGGTTGATTCTAACCTATTATATCAACTAATTATACTAACAAATAAACCAATTCATTAAAGACCTGTTATCAATTATCATAACACACTGGCTATATGTTATCCAACAATAACTAAAATAGTCTCCAAAATAGTATTACTTCAATAGTTACTAGTTGGTAACAACTGGTTATTATATACATAAGGTGAAATTTTGGGTTAACATTATCCCCCCTTGAAAACCAAATTTCGCCCTTGAAATCAATCACAAAGAATTACTTGTTCCACACCTATTACTAAGTCATTAATAAGTTCAATTATAATATTATTTATTTGTTTTTATATGACCTTTTAATCAATAATTTATAATTAATAGTTAATTAATTATGATTTAATCCATAATGATTAATGTGGTTATTTATTTATTTATTTATGAATTATTCATTAATAAATTGTAACTAATTCATTAGTTATTTTTGGTTAGTTAATAACCAAAACTTAGTTAATATATTATTATTATTATTCAAGAAGGTTATATATTTTATTTATTTAATAATTTACTTTTTTATTAGTTATTTCGTATTTTCTTTATTTATTTGATTATTAGAACCATTAATGAAATCTTATAACTAATAAATTAGTGAATTAATTCATATTTATATATTATTAATTAATTCGCTGATAATTTTTATTATGTATGAAATTATTATTTAATAATTCATAACTAATAAATTGCACAATGTCAAAACGTAGTATTTACAACTACATTTACAACTACAAAACTAGTTTTAAATGCCATTAGTCACCAAAATGGTCATAGTCATAACCACCATTGTGACTACACTTACAATTATAAAATTATATTTATATATATATATATATATATAAAATCTTAATATTTAAATATATCCTCAAACATTTATTTTACAAAATAATTATTCATTTAATTTATTTTTAATTATTTATATATCATATACTTATGGTTTGTACACATATATACGATATAAAACATGATTGTATTATATGTCATTATACATACCATTGGTCAGCATACATCAACATTGATTATACTCAACATGGTCAAACTAATCAACATGGTGGGAACAAGTATAAATCCTTGCATGTTCTTGAATCAATCAAAGGCCTTTGCCATCCACCTACCACATCACATATGGCATAGTGTTGTCACATAAAAAGTTTATCATGTTCCAATGTTTAAATGTATAAAAATACAAAGTTTAAAATTTAATTTCTTTTCCAATACTTACTGAAATGAAAATATGAATATGAATTATTAACCTTTGGAGCATAATCTACATATGTGGACCAATTAAAAATTCAAATAACAAAATTTGTACATAGGAAACCACTTTTGAATTTTTAAAATTTATTTTGTAATTCTGAAATATGAATATAATATGATGATTATATATATATATATAATGTATCATATGTATATAATATACACATAATATAATATACGTATACATAAATATTCATATATTGATCCAGTTTTATATTTATTTGCAGTATATTGTAAGTTAAATAGTAGAATTGATATTTAGAAAAATATATTTACCAATTAAATTTATTAAATTTATTATAATCCAACCACTTAACATAACATTATAATTGTACTAGTTTTTCATTCCTTCAATTTTTTATAATTTTAAGTTTATTAAAATCTAAACATTTAACACAATATATATACATACATGTGAAATGTTATATGTATATAAATATTTATTGAAATATGTTTTAAATATATACATAATAAAACATATATATATAATACAATTATAATATAAAATAAAATATATTTAATCATATTTTTCTAAAAGGTCATTATATATATATTTAATATGTTGTAAATTTATGAATCCTAGACCCATAGATGAATTTGGTTTAAATAGCATGAAATTGTTAAATTTTTTAATTTTTGTTATTAAAATAGGATATTTAAAATTAAACTTGGCTGGACTAAAGTTAAAGTTCATTAATTTTGGTTAATTTTGGTTAAAGTATTATAAATGAGGCTAAAATAGGTTTTTTGGTTAAAATAGGATAAATTTTCTTATATTTTGATAAACTTGGTTAAGTTTGGTTAAATGAAGATAGTTTTTTTTTTAACTAAATGATTTTGGCTAAATTTGGCTAAAACATTTTAAAAATTAAGTTAAATTTTTTAATGTATTTGGCTTAATTTTGATAAATTAGGTTAAAGTTGAATAAACTAAAACATTTAGGTTGAACTTTGATACTAACATTAAATTTGGTTAAAATTGGTGAAATCAAGTTACATGACTATGCTTAGGCTAAACATGGTTTATTAAATTTGGTTAAATTTGAATTTTTTTGGTGAATAATTTTTTAAAACGTACTTGTTGGAATTAAGGCCAATTAGGTTAAATTCAGTTAATTCATTTAAATTTGGTTAAATTTGGAAAAATTTAAATGTTTTAAAAGTTGGTTACATTTGGCTAAATTAACTTACATATGTTTAAATATGTTACATTAAGTTAAAATATAAGATTAAAATATAAATTAAGTTGTTTAAAATAAACTAGGCTATTTAAGGTGAACTAGCCTTAAGTAAATTAAATTAGGATTGGATTAATTTTATTTAATTTAATTTAAACTAGGTTTAAATGTATTAAATTAAGAATTATCTAAATTATATTAAATTAAGGTAAATTAAGCTAAGTTAGGCTTTCAATATAAATTTGACCATGTTGATATGTATTTTTTAAAAATTTAAACTTGTTGAAACAAGGTCAAGTAATTAATTTAATATGGTTACATTAGTTGTGTAGTCATATTTGTAGGCATAATTACCTCTAATTGTAATAGTAGTCATATTTGTAATCGTAAATTCATAATTATGACTATAGTTGTTAAAATGACTACGACTCAAATCCACTTACAACTACATGATTATTTTGGATAATAGTCACAACATGTCCTAGTCATAAAAACCACATTTTGGCATAATGTTGGTTAATTAATTAATATTTATTTAGTATTTTAATATTTCATTTTTGAATTTTTGAACTATTAATTAATAATTTATAAATAAATGAATTATTTAATTATATATAATTTAGCTATTACTTATTTACTATATTACATAGTTAGTTGATTACTTATTAAATTAGTTATATAATTTACAAAATTAAAAAGGAGGATAAAATATATGAGATAAACTTTTTTGTTGTAACTTTAATTTGCAACTAAGTTGTAACTTTAATTTTTATCCCATATGTTTTGTCCTCCATTTCCATTTCGAAATTATATAATGTCCTAGGCTTTGTCTTACACTTTCACATAAAAAACACATGTTAATTGGGATGAACCAATCAAAGGAGTTTAACCATAAAAGTTAAACTTTTTTAAAAATAAAAAATTTAAAAATTATGTACATACCTAGTCCCACCTACTCACTTAAATATTGATTTTAATTTATTTTGACAAAAATTCAAAAATGTCACATGTCATATTGGCATTATGCCATGTGTCACAATCTAAAACCATTAAAAATAAATGATGAAGATCCACCATCAAAAAATTTCAAAAAAAAATTTTCAAACCTTTTTCATTTACCATGTGTCATTATGTATGTTATTGATTTTTATGGTAATATATAGATGGCATACAATAATATATTGATGGTGGAGCATTTTGTTGACCATTGACGTCATCCACATTTGCAACTAGTGTCTTACACAACTTGTTTAATGCAATTAGAATATAGTTGCAAATGGTAGTTATTTTTTTCCAATTTTCTTCTAGTGTAACTAATGATTTTATATTGAAACATACCAGTTCTATTGTCTATTATCCATAAGGGAATGGATAAGTTGGGTTTATTAACAAAGTTTTTGGAACATTGTTCACAAAACTAATGAATGAAAATTGAAATGATTGGGATGAGCACATGTTCGCAATTTTATTCTCATATAGCTTTTAAAGTTGGAAATGGTCATATTCCTTTTCAATTTGTTTATGGATTGCACCCATTGTTACCTACAAACTATTTTTTACCAACTAAACCTAGATTGATCTATGATCCAACACCTATTAGAGTTTTGACTAGTCGATTGTTAGAACTAAAAAAATTCCAAGAGAAGCAGTTAGTAACACAAGCATTGGTAGCTTCTAACAAGTGGAACTAGTCGTTATGGTCTTAGAATTATACATCAAAACCAAATACCAATTTGGACATTATGTTGGATGGTTTCCAAGAATTATCAAAGCACATTCCCCTAAATTTTAGAAGCGATGTTTGGACTTCATAGGATCCAATATTGTTTACCTAACAACACTACTATTAGTGACAATTAACAAATTTGAACTTAATCCAATACCGATTAACATTAACAAAATGAAACCCTATAGGTTTGTAGAGGATCACACATTTCAATCTATTATAACTAAGCCTAGTGATCTATTCCAAAAGAACTAATTGAGACAAACCACATGGTAATTTGTTCACTAAAAAATTGGTTCAAACCAATTAATATGGTAACTTATTCATTGAAACATTAGTTGAGAAAGATTAATTTTTTAACCTGCTCACTAAAAAATTGATTGAAAGTAACACCAACAACTTGGCAGTTAAGGAATTAGGTTAGACAAAAGTGAAATATGACTTGTTCAATCAGGAACCATTTGAAATTAGTATTGGTAACCTATTGGAAAAACAACCAATTGAGGAAGTACATGTTAAACCTATACCCATGCAACCTAATGATGTTTTAGTTGACCTAGTTACACGTGTCAATTTCCTAGAGTGTTTTTGCCTTAAGAATCACATCACTTTCCAAAAGCACTAACCCTAACATTGTGGCTACAATATAAAGAACCAGTGCACCTCTTCTTTTGTCTTTTTATTTTTATTTTTTAACTTATACTTCTTGTTATTTTAAAATGAAAAGATGAATGTATTAAATCAATTGAGATAAAGAGTGAGTACAAAACTATAGAGACAAGGAGATGAAAGAGAAATAAAGGAAAAGGAGTTGCAAAAAATTAGAAACGAAGTTTTTAGAGCTACTAAAGCTATTTACATAGAGCCACTTGCTTCTTGATCGCCTATTATATTTCAAGAATCTAGTGAAAGTTTTAAGGAAAGGTGAAACGTAGAAAGGGGAAATTCTTAAATTTGTACAACAAGCTATCGTTGTGGGAGAGGGACTTGAAGAAACATTACACAACCTTTGACAAGCTTTTTCACCCATTGCATCGACATACATTGTTATTAATGACTTTGAAGAGGAGGTGACAAAACCAATAACTACAAAACCATAAGTTTCTCAACCTGCTAAATCTGAGCAACTGATGGAATTTTCATCAAATTCGATTCAAGGAGGCCTATTTGAGGTATTTGAACATGTTCCATCAGTTATACATGTTATTGTTCCTAGTAAGGCATGTTTTAAGCTTTTGATGAAACACAAAGGCAAAGAGGTGTGTGAACCCTACCAACACATCTATGTGCATTAATATTAATTTGCAAGAATTGCATTAGGGGTATTGGGGTGTGATAAGGTTATTAGGGATTTTTAATGATTTCGAATTAGAATGGGCAATGATGGGTGCGCATGGTCATGGGGCGTTTTTTTGTTTTGGAATTCAATATTGATGAATGAGGTGGAGGGTTTTTTTTTCTTTGATTAAAGTTCATAATCATAGTTTTAGAACTTCAATTGCACGATTGGGTGTGAGAGGTTTCTAGAAGGTTGGGATTGGAAATGAATAGTGAAAAGTCATAATATTTAACAAAACGTTGATCTCGTTATAATATTTAAGGAATAGTGGGGCATTAAAACCCAAGCAAGGATGATTTGAGATTCCCAAAACACTTAAGGGTGTGGTAATGAAGGTGTCCAACGAAGGTAAGGTAGAGCAATTTTTTAACATTATAAGCATGTAGGATTAGTTTGAGACAACATAACGATTAAAATGAGTAATGTAATAAGGTGACAACTGTAACATGGATTTCATGATAAACAAAAGAAATTATTCAAGTTGAAAATAAACTCAAAGAGTAGCTATAAGTACATGTTGAATTATAAGTTATGCCACAATGGAATCTCATAATTGTAGGATATTTAGGATGTGTCAAATGGTGCAAACTAAGTAATCCACCTTGATGTTAGAAAGCAATTGGCAAATCAAACTATGTTACCAATGATAATGTGCAAAACCAAGAATCAAAGATCATGTAAGATCAAAGTGTTTTTAATCTCATAAAGACCATAGATAGTTTTGGGTTCATCATTAGAAGTGGGGTTGACCTGCAACAAAATCACCAAAATAAAAAATCTAGAAAAATTTAATAATATCAAGGTTAAAAGGATTTGACTTTGAGATGAGGGTGGACCTCTTGTGGTTTGGGATCTTCATCATGAAGGTGTTGGGTCAATGTCAAATCTAAGGACGACTTTTAGGGCGGTTTTTGGTTCACTTGTGTGGCTTGAGACCTATGAAACATGGTCATACACGACATCATGAATTCAAGAAAACAAATAAAATAAAATCTTCAATTTAAATCAACTTGGTAATGAGTGTGTGGAAAACATGATACATCAAGACATGTGAGCACAATTTATAGGTCAAAAAAAAGCAAAGATTGATATAAATTAACGATTTAGAACCATGGTAAAACAAAACCTTAAAATCAATGGGAATAGGGTTCAAGTAAAATCTTTTGGGGTGAAAAGTGGAAATTAAGAGGTGAAAATGATGTTTCTTCTTTTCTTTCCATTGACCCCCAAACAAGGATGCTTATCTTTTTTTTTCCATTGACCCCCAAGAAAGGATGCTTCTTCTTCTTCTTCCATTGACCCTCAAGCAAAGATGTTTTTTCTTTTCCTTTTAAGGGCCACCAAACTTAGAACATTCAATTTGCCATCAAGCTTGGAATCCTTCGAAGGCCACCAAGCTTGGAGGTTTTTCCTTGCCTCCTTCCTCCCTCTTCTATGTAAAAGCGCGAACTTTGATGATTTGGCTTTCTCTTTTAGAACATGATTTCCGATTTAAACTTTTAAGGACTTTCATGTAATTTTCCTTGGGAGGAAGAGGAATAATTATTGGATGATGGAAAAAGAGATAATAACATTGGATCATAGTAATACCTTTGAAAGGATGGAAATGAGTAGGAGTGGATTTGGAGCTTGAAATTTTGGAGAATTTTTGTAAAACCCTTTTAAGTTTGGTGACATAACTTTCTTCTAATTTAAGTGTAAAGCTTGAAATTTGGTGGATAAGTGCACCTTCTAGTTAGCTTTCCAAATGCATGCTATATTTGGATAGAGTATGTGATGGCAACAACGATTTAAGTGACTTAACCACTTACGATGGCCCACATACACCAATTTCCTCAGATTTCGTAAATGTCAAGATGTTGTTTGGGGCCCACACATAGGGCAAGCCATGTATCACCCAGATAAAAGGCCATATCTGGGAAAATCATTGATGGTCCATAGGACTAATGCATGAAGGATGAACCCACAACTACCCTCTAGCTTGCCATAGTCCAATGCTAGGACCCCAAGTTCCAAAGCATCATAAGTTCATCCACAAGTGGTTGAAGGTAAACACCTATGGTGTTCATACATAGACTTTCCTTGCTCGGTATGATCAATGCAACTAGGACAAAAAAATGCTTAATTGTTAATCATGGAGGTAGGTTATAAATTAGGACATAAACATGCCATGTAAACCATTGGCATAATTTCTCAAAAAATGGGTTAAACCCATTGGTGGATATAACTAATCTCAAATTGTAAGGATCATGTGCAAAATTTGCCCATTTTTCATCTACATGTGCCCAAGCTTTGTTATTTGCAACATGACATACTAATCCATCTACACTCTTATGTGTTGCATGCCATTGTAGTAATTTTGATGTGGTAGTTGATTTATACATATGCTTCAACCTTGAGATTATGGGAAAGTGGCTTACCACCTTCATAGGCACTTTTGTTTTGCCCACTTGTTTGTACTTTGGATTCCCACATTTTGGGCAGTGAATGTGCTTAACATATTGTCCCCTATACAAAATACACCCATAAATACAAGCATGGATTTTGTTGTATTCTAGGCCAATTCAATAGCATAAAGATTTTGCACCATACATGTTGGATAAACAATTACTTGCACGTAATATGAATTTATGCAATAGTGAAAATAGTTCATCTACAAACTTGTTTGAGCACCCATGTATTGTGCACATGTTAATTATAGTCATTGTAATTACAAGTTTACTACATCAAATACCTTCGTACAAGGGTACGCACGCTCCTTGTGATGTTGCCACATTGTCCACGTGATCTAGTTCCATGTTTGGATGCTCAAAGTTTGGTTCCACATTTGGTTCCCCTGGTTTCGTGGGTTCTCTAAAGGGGCTAGCTTCTACTTGCCCCCTGCCCTCTTCTAACATCTCACATGCTTGTTGTACCTCTTCGGCTATTGTCCTATTTATGTCCACTGGTATCCTTTTGACAACTGCCCTAGTTATGCATGTTGGAATCCTTGTTACATCAAGCATGCAAAGGTAATCTTCTAGCTCAATCAAAGGTTATGGTAATGGGAGCCCATCATTCACCAAAACAAATACATCTAGTTGTGGGAACATGTTTGCAAGCTCCCTTGAAATTGTCGCCCACTCATCATTGGATTCATTCTGATCTCTAGGTACCCTCCAAATTATGTACAACATGTGTTTTCCAAAGTCCATCAAATGTTTCTGCACTATTATTAGGGATATTCGTTGCCTGCAACCCTTGCATTTCAAACATGGGCAAACCATCGTAGTCTCCCCATATTTATGAACAAGATTTCTTTCGCGAATCCATAGTCGATCGTTTTGCTTTTGGATATGCATTACATTAGTGAAAGGTACAGATTATTACACATTGTTAAGTGGTTATTGATCCACCATTTTAGTAGGTGGTTTTCGATTCAGTAGTTAATCATGTGGTTATCAATCTTCTGGATCTTTGATGCTTCCAATATGTATTATCATGTTGCACTGTTGTAGAAACAATAATGGGTAAAATTTAAGTAGTGCTTCAACAATGTATTAAGGCACTAGTGTCTTGGCGTGCTATGTGCAACCCACGCAAACGCATGGTCAATTGCTTGCTATGCTTTGAATTCAACTTGTGATATGAGTAGGATATACTAAATGCTTATGTAACACATGCCCATGTGGTTTGAATTGGGATAACAACATAATTTGTGCATTGTTTTTTATGCACAAGGGTTAAAGAGCTAAAGGTGTGGTTAAAAAGGGGTCAATGTTCTTCGGCAAGTTTTCACAAAATGCTTTTCTTTGACTCATTTCAAGCTAAGTTCGCTTTTCTTTAAAGGACGGTTATGATGCTTTAGGAGAGATGGCTATACTTCCTCGTGGTAAATCCTCTTTTCAAGATTAAATTTAGGTGTTGGTGGTAGCTATACAAAGGCATTTTTTTCTTGGCTTATGTTTTGTTTTTTTTTTTTCCAATTTGATTAAATTCATTGTGGTTTGATGTTATTACAAGCATAAAGAACTTGGCTTACGACAATCTAAGTGTTTTTATGGTCATCAATGCCTGCCTTTGCTCTCTTGTGGCCACATCTTGGCTTGGCTCTAATGTTTCCTTTTGTACCTTTAATAAGTCAAGGGATCTTTGTTTTGAAATGGAAAGGGCACTATGATGGCAATTTGAATGTTACAATTTTTTTATGTTTCGGGTATAATGTTCTTAAAATGAGTTAGAAGGATGCACCTAGTGGAGACAAAGAAAAAAAGATCTGATTGGCTTACTTGTTTCTTTTGTTTGTTGTTTGGTAGGTCCTTTAAACAAGGAAAAACTAGGATTGGATGTGGTAGTTTTGAAGCATCCTAGGAAGGACAACTCCTTTGTAACAAACTTCAAGCAATCATTCATAATGGCGAAGGAGGTGTCCACTATTGGAAACAACTTGAAAACAAGCAAGAAATGAAACATTCAAAGTTCATGAAATGGAACAATTGTATTAACCAACAAGAAATCACAAAGGTTGTATGCTTCAAATGCTACAATCATAAAACTATGGCTTGTAACTACTAACAAGACTTGAAGGTTCTACATGCACTCAAAACCATGAAAGGAAAGAATGAAAGATAACTCAAAACCACTCCATTATATACTATCTCCTAACCCTAAAGTAGCCGCCATTTAACCCTAACCTAGCTGCCACCAAACCCTAACCCTAGCCGCCGCCTAGAGGTCTATTGTTAAGTTGACCATTTTGGGTTTTGTAAACATAACATTTTTTTGATTTACGTGTAGAGCTTGAGATTTTATAGGGAGGTGTGTCTTGTAGTTAGCTTTCCAATGAGTTAATGCAAGTTAGATTTAAATAGAGCTTGTGATGGCAATGATAATTTAAGTGATTAAAGGTTTGTTGTCAAGTTGAACATTTTGCCAACTCATTAGAAGTTGGTTTAGGTAGCTAATAATTTAGCATAAAATTCCAAGATCTGGAGAATCTTAATTTTGAAAGTGTATTTATCAATTTTAATTGGAATCAAGTCATTTGAATTAATTGAAAGGAAATGGCGTCTATCTAAATGGAGGCGAATCGATTGTACAATTTTGGTTTTCACAAAATTAAACTTGATGATACCTTGAATTCCTTACCCTCAACATTTTTATTCATTCAAATCATCACCCAAAAAATCATGTATGTGGGGTTTTTTAATTCATCATGGTTAAAAATTTATGCAAGGAAGGGAAGTTGATCAATATGAAGTCAATTGTTATTAGAATAAATCACAAGCAATGCATACGAGACAAATTATTTGTTTTCAACTACAAACGCAACTTGATATCTATAAATATATTTGTGCATTTCTTCTTTCCAAATAACATATGTATTTTTGAGTATAATCACCTCATAGAACTGGGAGTAAAAGGATGGAAAGTTACTTCACATTTTGGTGTGTTTGTTGGGAGGTGATGTTATTAAGGTGATTGGTGTTTATTTTGCATGTTGTTGGAGACCATTGGTGTTGGAGGGAGCTTGGATCAAGGATCAACACCTTATGTGCAACCTCAAAAAATTATATAACCCTAAGTAAATTTTTATTCCTTGCACTTTGCATTTGAAATTTTTAATTGAAGAGCAAGGAACTAATGTGTTAAAGCTATAAGTAATTTTTCTAAACCCTCTCAAGTATTGTTTTATAATTCAATTTGAGATTTCATTTTGAATGACAAGGAGGTTGTCCCAAGTTCCTTTTTATATTGATTGAAAATCTTTAAGTATGTAGTTGTTTTGGATTTCTTTAAAAATGTTTGTTTGTGGTGAGGTTCATCATTGGCAAGAGGACAATTTTTGTTATTGAGCATGGAATGTGGTTGGAGTGATGAGCCATTCCCCCAAAGTAGACTGCCTTCCACACCCAATAAAACCAAATCCCCTGATTATGTTGTATGTCAATTAAACCCAAAATAGAACCACTAGTGCCTAAAAATGATAGGGCATTTCATCTTATAGTAAAAAAAGAATACTTCCAACCATTGTAGAAGTTGTTTTAAAGGTTGAAGAAGAACGGATTTTTGAGGTTAGTATGTTAAAAGGTTCAACGAGCTTAGGGTTAGGCATAGTTCAACAACCACCAAATAGGGGACATGTAGGGGTGGCAAATGAAGTTCATATGGTAGCAGAAAGGCTTGTTATCTGTGTTAATCCACCTAACCTTGACATCCACCATATTGATCCAATGATGTTCCCTAGAGGTTTTCCCATTACAATTCTCAATGGTTTGAAAGGAGTCACCATCCTTGCAAATTTTCTTAAATTAACCAGTTCTCCAAATGAAGATCTAACAAGTCATGTGGAAAGATTTGCAAAGGTCTTGATAATTAGTTTTGTGATCGGCCATGCTTATTACCTCATTTGGTTACCTTCCACCCTAGCCAACTCTGGCTATGCTTAGTATAAATTTCATGCTAAAGGATCTTTCAACTCTTGGGAACAACTCTGAGCAACATTTTTATGCCATTATAGACCTATGATTGGTCAACAATAAGCTTTAATTGCTTTAACAAACATCGGACAAGGTCCTTTATGTCCATCATTTTAAGGTTGTTTGTATTCAATACATAGGGAATTTGTTGAATGATGATACCATTCACTATTATTTCATCCAAAGGTTAAGAATGCATTCCACCATTCGAGACATCCTAAACATGAGGCCTAGGAACTTAGAAATAGTAATTTTTGCAGCCTTAAAGGTTGAGATGATTGATAAAACAAATGATAAGATGTTTTGAAGGACGAAAGAACCTATCCCTACATTCATACCTTTTTATCATGGCCCTATGATGCGCCCTTTGGCTCCTTGATAGACTCCAAATGTGAGTCTGAAGTGAAAATAACGGAAGAACAAGGAGTCGGGGCAATGCTCCCTGGCTCGCAGCACTTTAGGGGGTAAAAGGGCATGCTGGAGCTCTGAGATGGGAATAAGAAGAATGACAAGCACTTAATCACTCACTCGGATTTGCACAAACCAAACAACAAGTTGGTTAGTGCATAGTTGAAGCACTTTTGGTGCTAGGACGGGCCACGGGCAAACTCGGACTCACAAGACTCACCACGATCTGGACTTGGGGGAAGCCACCACCTTCCCCCTTATTATACTTTGTGCCTTTCCACAAGGCCCACATCCAAATGGCTTTTTGTCCCGGGACTCCCAAGGGGGAGTCTCGAAATTACCAAAGTTGGGACTTCTACAACTTTGAGGCCCCATAACTTTGTGTCCAAACCTCCGATTGAAATGAGGTCTGAAACAAAGTTGTAGCCCTCATTGAGAGCTTTTCAATGGTATGTCACACGTCACCTGCACACATGGAAGTCAGGTCGATTCTTGACTTTTAGTGGTTGGAAGTCAAATTGCCAATTTGACTCTTGGCCTTTCTTTTGGCCATAACTTGTGTTTCAGATGTCCAAATGGGTGATGTGATCCCATTTTAGACATTTAAGTTTCAATAGATTTCCAATGGTATAAATAACTTTTCAAACCAATGGGTTTTGACCCCTGGAATTACTCCTTGAAGATTTGGGAATCCTTCAAGACTTCAACTCCCCAAGTGGGAGTTGCCTTGGGAGTGTGAGGGTTCATTCTCTCACACTCTCTTGCACTCCCGAGTGTATAAGATGCGTCTCTCAGATCTCTTTGTCTCGCCCTCTTGCAAACCCTTTGCTTTGATTGCGAGCCCAAGGTTAGGGTTGTGACACCTAATGAGTTCCTTCATTATCCAACAATGGATTACCATCATGCAATGGTCCCACAAGTGCCCACACATTTGACCATGTTGCCACCTCCAAAGCCTATCCAAATGGTGGCTCCACCTTTGGATCACCAATTGGAGGAGTTTAAGGTTGAGGTAAAATAAACAAATGATAATTTCGAGGATGAGATGATAAGAACCATGTGAAGAATTGGTGAACAGTTGTCATGTTTAGTCAAAAATCAAAACCAAAATGTTGTTAATGCATCATGAATCTAGTGATCGTACCTTAAGTTTATTGTGTACCCACTATAGACAACCAAATCACATAGTTTAATTTTGCCTAATTTTGCTACAACAAGGTCCATTTCAATCCATGTTGGTGAATGCATAACCATATAAGCCCCCTCACCAAGTAGGCCAAGCCATCTCCAACCCTCCACCTAGTCATCGATTTCAACCACCCAATTGTGGTATTTGTGGGACCAAACATCTTTTTGGTAAATGTTGGATAGAAAATTAGGTGGTGTGTTCAAATTGTGGAAGATATCATCGTACAAATTGATGTAAAAAAACCTGATAAGATCATACCATTGAATTCTCCCTATAATGATTATCAAATACAAGCTAGAAACAACATGAAGGGTATGAAGTTTTCTGACCCTATGGTAACCAATGGTCTACCAAACTTCTATTATGATCATCAAAATCATAAGCAAACATACAACCCACCAACCATTTTACAAACAAACCAAGGGTAATTCACTTGGCCCAATCTTAGGGTCAAGGCCTAAACCCCTTACTACAAGGTTCTCAAGATGTTAAGTTCATAGAGGTGCAGCGAAATGTGGCACTCGGGTTAGAGACAATATTCCTTTAGTTTAACCTTGTGCACGTGGGGAAATTTGCCAAATACTAAAACATTTTAGAATTACATGCCTTAGTGGTTACATGAGGTATGGCCATCAAAAGTCCGATATCTAAACAAGAAAAGGAGGCCATTTCCATAGACTTTTCAAAATATTCACATCGTTTTTCTAAGTTAAATGAAACATCTAAACACCTAACAAAAAACATGAAAAATAATGATATGCCATTAATTGCAATTGACCTTGATGAAGATGATTACCAATTCGTATGTGGATGAATTTTGGGGAAACCACCTTCACCAAGGCAGAAACTAACCCCATTAAGGTCCATAACCCTATCAAGTCTTATGATTTGTGGCAAGACTTGTGCAAGGCCAAGGTGGACAACTATTTTGGCAAACTCATTCAAATTGCGCCATCTCTTAGGAAGGAGATGAGGGAAGGTGTTGTAAATCATAGGAGGCCAAATAGTATGTCAATAGTAATCAAGGTTACCCTATAAAATAATTACCATGATTTTAACAATGATGAACATGAAGAGGATGATGTTTTTAGTTATGGACCGGTTGAAATTAAAATTGAAGTTATGAAGAAGATTATCCTTCATGTCATAGTGGATGATGGTAGTAATGTAAACATCATACTAAAATCAACCATGTTATGTTTAGGGTCATTTGTCATTAGACCATCACCATGGAAGGTGAAATTAGCAAATTAGAGACTGTCAAAACCACTAAGGTGAATGCACGGTGCAATGGTTTAAAAGTGGTAAAAAATACACTCCCTATAAATCAATACAAGATTCTTTTAAATGATTCAAATGGACATGGTTAATATTTGAATAATACATGTTCAATCACCTACAAACCTTCCCAAATCTATGTGAAAACTAGTATATAATGTAACTAATGTCATTTTTTGATGGAAAGTCCTAAAAGAAAAATCCATAAAGTCCAAAGGAATAATGCCCCATTTAAAACTTTCAAAAAATATGTTTTTAGGACAAAAAATTTGAAAAACAAACAAAAATTGCAACTCATATGGACTTATGAAAATATGGTGAAATTTTAACCATTCAAAAGTCCCTAACTCTTAAACTATTAAGGTTTTCAAAGAAAAGATTCTTCACATGAGTTTATCATCTTGTATTACATTATATATTGAGTCCCAATAACAAACTTATAATGTGAATCAATACAAAAAATTCCATTTTGTGATGTTCCAATTAGATAACCAATCCATATTTTTTGACTTCTAAAGTCCATTAATACTAATAAATTATTTTTTTACGAATAAATAATCACATGGTTCTTTTTGTAATGAGTTGTTAATTTAGATCCAAGTCCCAATTAGTATATGTAAAGATATATTAATCACCACAAGCATTTGAATAAAATTTACCCCAAGGAAAAAACATTGTTTCATCACAAAAGTGATCCACTGTAGCTTGCATCTACCCACTAAGTCAAATGGGTGAAAACACACTATGGTGACCCCTTTTGTGTAATCACACTTAACCTCCGCACTATTTCACTCTACTATTAATGATGAATTATTATTTTAAAAAGGATATACATGTCATATTAGTTCATATTTTGGGAAGGGAAAGGTGTGTCTCTTGTTTATGGAGTTTTGTAAATGTGTTCGCATTTGTGTTAAAAACATATTGAGATTTTTTGAGATCAAATCCAAACCTAATGTCTATTGCATATGCTATTGTGAAAACATCACATGATGAATTGTCTATTTGCTACATTACATTTACACATGTGTATAACAAGTTGTTCGCTTGTATAACTTTGCATAATAATTGGATTGTGTCACTAGGCAATTTTTTTGCCATTGGCATATGTGAATCATATATTATATAATGTAAATTAGGAGTTGACATGTGGATTTCTACTAATATTCAATGATCATTGTTTATGCAATTTTTTTTTGACAAACATACAATTTTTTTCCCTATGATTGCATATGTATGTTCATATCCTAATGATTGTAATTTCTCAACATATAACATTTGCATAGCACTTCTTAGATGTTGGTCATTTAGCCATTTGTTTGAATCAATAAGAATATTATCATATGCTTTAGTTAATTGAAGGTTTTCAATCCAATATCAATGTTATCATATTCATTGGAGTTGTTTTCTGTCGCGCTCCCAAGTTCCTCGTAGACCCACTTGAGGGTCTAAGCATGTGGCAATGCGAAAGGAGTTGGAAGCTTGGGCCACGATCCCGACTTCCAGCACTAGAGGGGGTGAGAGGGGCGTGCTAGAAGTCCCGGGAAAGACTAGGAAGAATTGACAAGCTTATTCACTCACACGGGCCTGCATGGAACCACACAAAGTGGTTAGGACTCATTCTGGATCCCTTTGGTGTTGGGACAAGCCACGGGCAACACGGACACACAAGACTCACCACGGCCCGGACCTTGGGGGAAGCCACCACCTTCCCCCTTATAGTATACTCTGTGACTCGTCGC
>Ga0209611_10002028_pt1 | contig 35396 bp, 25 predicted proteins | sample S1TSphgellanicum_3_FD_187693 | JGI IMG/M metagenome (GOLD analysis project Ga0209611, IMG submission 187693) | Host-associated microbial communities from peat moss isolated from Minnesota, USA - S1T2_Fc - Sphagnum magellanicum MG (SPAdes) (version 2) | ecosystem: Host-associated > Plants > Peat...
CCAATCATGACCAAGGTAGTTGAAGAACTACGAACTGCAATCAACTTGCAAGAAGACAATGCACTACCATCTAATTATTCACATAGTATGACATGTGAAATTCAAGATCAATCTAGATCCCAAATGGTGTTATTGAGTCCTCAATAACAAATAGAAGTTTGTAACTTTGTGGGCACTATCTCATGTATGAGTAGTATATGAAATGTTGCATGTAGTTAAAGAATTGTATTGATATGGCTGATGAAGTTAAAGTTTTGTAAACACATCCATATAAAGGTTCTAGCTTCATTTCATCTATTCAAATTTTAATATTCACATGTATAGTAATGTGATAGTTTTTTTTTTCTGTTTTACAAAACATGTTTTAAAACAAAAAGTTATCTTATGTGTAATTAAATTTTATTTGATATATTAATATTGGGTTATATCCAAAAATCCTAAACATTGAAAAACAAAATAAGTTTCATACCAATCATAAATTTCATTTATATGTGATCTTTCATGTCATCTAGGCACTTCAATTATTCACATTCCCAGAAAAAAAATATCAAATAATGAAAACAAATATGGTATTAATATAGCCAATAAATTAATTGAATCTAGTTACATGTAGGAGATTGAGGCCAAAGTTGATTTAGTGCTTCCTTATGTTAGATCTATTAACCAATATACTAATGGCCATTTTGATTCAATACATGTTAAATTTAAATATATTAACTAGTATATTAACAAACATAGATGTAATGAGCTCATTATGTAAAATATGGACATGAGGCTTAGGAATATGGTGAAACAATTGGGCCACAATGTTTCCTAAGAACATATTATCAACTTTTGATTTTTGAAAGGGTTTATGAAGCAATGAAAGTTTGAACCTTATAATGTGAGTTCTATGTATTATATAACATGTTAACAATTAACAACAATGATGGAATTCAAATGATACACTGAAAAAAATGATTTTCATGGTCATTAAGGCCACTCACAAACTCCAATGACCATAATAACATTTGTACAAATCCTATTATATTTATATTTAGTTTCATGATCAAAATGAAAACGCAAAGTGCAATGCTCAAAATGTGCTAATTTGAAACTTCTTCAAGGCAATTTTTAACATGAGTGGGTAGAATGGATTCCTAAATGTTGAAATAAATTCATCAATCATAAATTCATCATCTAACATCTTCAACTATTTGTTTGTTCAATACTGTTCCATGTAAGTTATTCCAATGATTTAATATTAAGCATTAAGGTGCAAACAAATCTACACATGTTGGAAGTGTAATCATGGCTTAGTTTATTATATATGCACATTTTAGGGTCAAAATATAAAGTTTTAATATTGAAAATGTTTATTATGTTTATATGAAAATGTCCAACTAATTAACCCACTTTTTTAATTTGTTCATTTTGGAATTGGTTAATAAATTAATAGACAAATGAAATGGTGCATGTGTGGGCCTCATCCATACATGTTCACAACTTCACACCCATGTCAACACTTTGTTTACAAAAATGGTTTATCCCATTTTTTATTAATTTATTATTCCAAAAGTAACAAATTAAGGAAGGCCTATGATTCAAAGGGATACAATCATAATACCCATAACCTCCACAAATTATTCCAAGAGCTTTCCAATGATATAAGGAACTTTTCAATCCAATGAGTTTGACCCTTGTAATTGCCCTCTGAAAATTCAGGAGTCCATTGGAACTCCAACTCTCAAAGTGGGAGCTCACTTGGGAGTGTGGGGGTTCATTCCTTCAACTTTCTTGCACTTCCGGGAACATGAAATGTGATTCCCGAGTTCACTTTTCACTCGCACCTTCGCAAGCCCTTGCCTTGGTTGCAAGCCCAAGGCTAGGGTTGTGACAAAAAATGTCCTTAGATGTTCTGCAATAAGGCCATCAAAACAAAGGGTGTGTCACACTATGGCCTTGCCATTTACATTAAAAAAATGTATCTTAAGGTAAAAAAAATTTTATGGAAATTCAAATATTTCACCATGCAAAAATATAGTCTTCTTAAAAAATACTCTTAAAAAAAACTAAAATCCTTTAAGATATCATAACCTTATAACTAAATCTCAAGTTTCAACACAAGCCAAAATGTCATATCAAACCAACTAGGGGGGCAAAATCCATTAAACTACTATATTTTATAATGAATCTAAACACAATATCCTTGCCTTGGACGTAAGCAAGGCCAACAAAAAGAAAATAGATGTGCAAAGCTTGAAATTGATGGGTGGAAAACATTTGCTTGAAAAGTTGAGACAATGAGTTAGTTTTTGGAATGCATGGACTTTGCTTCTCACTAGGAGTCAAAACGTTTACCTCTTCTACTTTTACAATTGGTGATCTAAGTTTATTGGAGATGTATGTTGTACAAATATAATAGTAACACATCCCATTTTTCTGCCCAAGCTTTTTACAGCCACCTTGCCCTTGTGCCCTCTTGCTTCAATGCCCTTTATTTCAGCTACAAAATGGGCCAAGTTAACCTTGAATTTTCCTTTTCTTTCAATAAGGACAACCCTAGCAAAGCTCACCCCAATTGTGTTGTTCGTAATATTTGACTTCTGATAAACAACATATAACTCTTCCACTCTTGCAACCAAACTAAGTTCAACACAGTTGTCATATATAATACATTATAACTATCTTGATATTTTATATAAAATTTAAGGTTTTATAATATGGTTGTAATTATTAATTTTAAAAAATAAGTAGACATTAACTATTACTAATTTCTATTTTAACTTAATTAACATACATATTTACCTACCTCTTTATTTATTTATTTACTTAATTTAGTGGCTTATGTAGTTATAGTTTTGTGCATATCAGAGAAATCTGCAAATTCACCCTGTCTTCACCCTGTCTTTGGGCCTCCTTTCACCCCCTAACCCCTCTTTTAGTGGTATCCGTAAAGTAAGGAAATTTTATTAAATTTCATATGAAATGCTGAAACTCAGTACGAAATGTTGTATTTTAGCATTTAATGCACAAAGTTCGAGAAGAATTATAGTAGCTGTACAGGTAGAAGCAGTGAAAATTTCTGTAACAGCAGTGGAGGCGCTCAGGAGAAAAGAAAGACAGGGTGAAACGTAGGAAACCATAAATTGATGGTTTCCTAAGTCTCATCCCCAGTTGAATGCTAATGTACTATTCTTCAGGTTTTTTTTTAATCTCACCCTGTGTATGACCAAACTCAGGGTACCGGTGCTGTCTTTTCCTGATTTTACGGATATCTCTATTACCCAAAAAAGTTCAAAAAGATCAACATTCACCTTGAACATTTGTGCAGATGTCAAAAGGATCTCAGAGGACTATGTTAGAGCCTTGGAGGACCTTGAGAATGCACATATTTTTGAACCGAATAATGTATTCAGCTTGAACATTTGTGGAGATGTCAATAGGGACTATGTTGGAGCGTTGGAAGACCTTGAGAAAGGTCATGTTCTTGAACCAACCAATGCATTTCATTTTGATGATTCATGAAGGACTATGTTGGAGCGTTGGAAGGCTTTGAGAAAGGTCATGTTCTTGAACCAATCAATGCATCCATTTTGATGTTGTGCAAATGTCAAAAGGGACTTGAAGGATTATGTTGAAGCATTCAAGGACGTTGACAAAGTTCATGTTCTTCAACCAAACAATGCATACACTTTGATGATTCGTGGAAATGTCAAAAGGATCTTGAAGGATTGTGTTGGAGCTCTAGAAGACCTTGACAAGGCGCATGTTCTTGAACCAAACAATGCATATATTTTGACATTTCGTAAAAATGTCAAAAACAAATTGAATGATTATGTTGAAGCCTTGGAGGACCTTGACAAGGTTAATGTTTTTGAACTAAACAATGCATTCATTTTAATGTTTCATGGAGGTGTCAAAAGCAACTTGGGGGACTATGTTGGAGCCTTGGGGGACCTTGACAAAGCTCATGCTCTTGAACCAAATGATGCATCCATTTTGAAGATTTGTGAATATGTCAAAAGTAACATGGAAGATTCTGTTGGAGCTTTGGAAGACCTTGACAACATTAGTGTTTTTGAACCAAATGATGCATTCATTTTATTAATGCAATCCACCGCAAATTTCAAGTTAAAGAAATATCAAATTGTATTGGAAACTTTTAATAAATATTTCATTCTTCAACCAATTATTATTGGATATTGGAAACTGAAAAATCATTGAAATGGATGGTAGAAAAATATCAACCTATAATAGAATCTTTGCCATGCAATTCAAATATTTGATGTTTTACATATGATGATTTGAACTTTTCAAAAATTTCAACTTTAGGGAAAGGAACATTTGGAACTATGTATGAAAGTGAATGGGATGGCATCAAGATTACAATTAAAGTTTTAAATTTTATAGGTTCTTACAAAATCATAGGTGCAGAAAAATCTTTCATATCATAAGAGTGCACTTTGGGGTCAATTTAACATATGAATTTGGTTCAACTTTTGGGCTCTTGTATTCAAGGTTTCCGACACATGTTGGTGTATGAATACATGTCAAATTCATCTCTCAACAAATTACTTTCTAATGGCAACCTTTTAGATTGCGTCTAATAAATACACATCGTCAAAGGAATTATTCAAAGATTGGCATACTTATATCATGAATGCAATCCAAGGATTGTCCATATTGACATCAAACCACAAAATATCCTTTTAGATGAGGATTACACTCCAAAATTAGTTGATTTTGGGTTAGCCAAAATTATAAATGGTGTTGAAGAAAACATGGTATTTGTTTTACCTTTTTCCTTTTTTTTTTTTGGGTTATGTGCATGGGCATTATATTTCAATGCAATGGTTATCTTTGCAAATTTGAAAAGTCATGTTTCAAAGCTTGGAAATTTCATAAATTCATTGTTATAGGTCATGGGCGAATACATGAAAAACAATCACAATATGAAACAAACTTTTGAAAAAAAACTTGATGTAATTATTCTAAAAATTGGAAATTGTGTATGATAAAATTACTCTATATAATTGCATAAATAATGATATAAAGAATTGGAACTTTTGTGGTAGAAGAAATTTTGAATAAATTATGGTTTGGTATTGGTATTGAACCACTTGAATGTGGATTTTATGAAATTTAATATGTATATTGAATGCATGCAACACACATCATTTATTGATTACATTGTTTGGCAAATTCAATTTCAGGTTGCATTGGCTTCAACATCGACACCATGAACATGTGGATATATAACACCAAAAAATTTATCAACTTCAAAACCATCATCTTCCAAAACCAAGACATGTCACCAAAAAATGATGTGTATAGCTTTGGAGTATTGTTGATTCAACTTGTGAATGGATCACTCGAAGATGAAGTATTTCACATTCATGGTTTTATCAAATGGGCAAAAACAGTTCATGTGCAAAAAAATGGATTTCAAGAAATTTTCAATGTTGTAATCGACAATTTAATTGTTGGATTTGATCACAATCAAGACAAATTACTTTTGCAAATTTCCCTTGGATGCATCCAAATAATCTTTGTGCCAAATCTTTTGTGTTTATCATTAAACTTGTGGTCACACAAATTTCCAAAACCCAAAATCATGGATCATGAAATACATGAAACAATTTAAAATTCATTAAATTTAATTGTTCAATGAATGTAAAACTTTCTAAAAAGGTTTACTTATGTAAATGGTATTTTCAATAACACTATATTTCATTTGGAATTCATAATTTAAACCATTTACATTATTGATATTATAATCAAGCAATATACCTTAATTTTTAAGTTGATAAAATTATGTCACATTGAATAAATATATAGGTTGGTTTTAATAAAATTAAATTGAATGACGTTCACATCATGTTATTGAATATTGTTCATGACAAATGTATGGTCCCATTTATTGGATTATTTTGCTATAATTTGAATACAATATTGTATAACTATTAAATAATAAGCATCTAACTTTTATTACATTGTTTTTTCTTATAGGAAAACCCATATCAAAGACCAAAAATGCAAGAGGTCTTGCAAATGTTGGAAGGATTGAATGAAAATAAAAACATATAATCAACCACATTAATCCATGGATATTTCAACAAATTATTGAAAATAATTCTGTTATTTCCAATCCATTAACCTTCCACTTTTAATAGGAATGTAATCATGTGAGCCTTGAGCCTTGAGTTATGAGCTTTGAACCTTAAGCCTAGGTTTCAAGAACTCATCCAAAAAGGATGAGATATGCATGGACTTTTTGGGAAATGAATGAAATGGAAACCCCAATGGAATTTTTTAAGATTTATGAAAAAATTCAGTTTACAATTGGATGGATGAAGGATGATTTTGCATCTAATAACATTTTGGATGAATAAATTCGATGATAGTTTAGATCTTTCTTTGGTTACCCAAATGTCTTTCAGTACTGATCTACTAGTAAAATCTTCATACAATTACAACCATATCCTTTTATAAAATATATATTTTAAAAAAATTAATAAAAGGATGTGTCTTGTACTTAACAAATAGTATCATATCATCCTTCCTTCTACACAAAATATCCAACCCCCCACTTTCTCTTCTCCTTCCCTTCTTATACTACAATAGGTGGTTATAACCTTTAACAACCTCGTCAATTACTTCTTCTAATCAATTGCCATAACTAAATCTACATTTTTGCCACGGGCTATGGTCAATAAGTTAGAAGTTTTGTGTCAACCAACATTCATCATTTACATACTTAGTATCCTCCCCCTCATTCAATGGTTGGGGTAAATACATATGATAATGAACCATTTTAACAAGCCCAAGTCTTTTAGTTAGTTTTTTTAACCAATGTTGGGTCCTTTGGAAAAATGCTTTCAACGAAACTAAAATCCATCACAAATGACCTTTTTTGGCTCTAGCTTTACCAATATCACCTTGCAATGGTGTTGTTGTACCTTGTTGATTTTCTTCTTGTATGTGTTCCACCACCTTTTCCACACCTTCAACTAGCTCCCTTTGCTTACTAATATCATCAACTATCATTTATGTCTTTTATTGGGAAATTTTCTATATTTGTTATTCAACTTCTGAATTTGGAATATTTTTTCCGCCTCCTTTTAAATTATGTGGTTCTTCTTCAGGTTGCTATTATGCTACTCCAATACATTCAACATCCTCCATTTCCTATACTAGACCAAATGGTTCTAAACTATTTGGATTACAATATATAAAGGCTATAAAAACTTTTTTGAAACATTGGTGTTTTGCCCAACATATGGTAGATTTTGAAATCCAACCACTATTAAGTGAATCTTATGTCACCAATTTTCTTCCATGTATTTCCAAAAGGCATTAGTTGTAGGGTACTTATTAGTGATATATTGTGGCCTACTCATTGCCCACATTTTAGCACCTACTCCAGATGGACCATCCTTATCATACATGATGTTCTTTAATTCTTGCAATACATTACTATGTAATGTTGGGTCATTTATCTTGCTACATGCTTGTTTTTGCCATGTTTTTTTCACATGCCACAAACATGAAAAAATGGCAATGTTTGGCCATATAACCCTACAAGAAAGAAAATGCATTATACATGAAACTTGGTGGATTTAAATATAATCAATGTTGACACATGTTACATGAATAATACATAGTTGAAAAATTGTTGGATAGAAAGGGGGAAAGGGTGGGGAATTTACTTGATGTAATTGATTTCCCCTTGGGCACAATTAACAATGAAAGTGTTTGGATGTCATGATGGGTGAATATTGTGAATGCTTTCATTCAAAACATGCATCCATGGTGTCAAATCCTCTTGCCAACATCATGATGTGATGCAATATGCTATAGGAATGTCATTTTGCCGTTAGTCAAACACCATCATGGTATAAAAGGGGAACTACCACAATTCACAATAGATCAATATAATATGGTATATTAGTTGAACATTGACAAGAGATATAATGATGATCTATTAACATTTACAAATTTTTACATGTATTTTTTTATGTCCGTTAATTTGTCCTATTAATGTTTCAATGACATTAGACTACATATATACTAATGTATTAGATCACATGTGCATGTATTATGTATCAAACATAATGTATCATTTTTTTTTCATTTGTCCCAAAGGTTGCATCAACTACAACATCCCTATTATGGGGTGAAATTGTAGCCCCCAATCATTATTTTCCTCTTTAAAATAAGACCAAGGGAACAAGGTTAACATCTTATTACTCAACATAAAAATACTACCCTCATTAGCTTACTTTACTACCACTAATAAGTAAGAAGTCATACAAAGACCAAAGGAGGAAGGTAAGGGCATGTTGTCCAAGAATAGACCTACCGTCATGTAAATAGGCTAATCCAAGAAGGAGGGAAGGAAAACCACATGGTAAAAGAGAGACATCTAAGGGTGGCTATTTTCCAAAGGTTTGTAATACCTTCAACACCTTTAAATATTGCCTTGTTGGGGATGTGCATACCTATTACACCTATTATTTCATCTCTGCCATGCCTACAAGTCTTTTAATGGCTTTGCCTATTGGTTACACCACTTTGAGAGGTCTCCTCCTTGCTTTCTACCATCTATAACACATTACATTCCTTCATAGTAAGTACCTACTACTTGCAACAATACCTTTTAATTTGCAAGCGATTACTTGTTGGGGTTTTCTCTTTGTTTTTTACCACCAAATATTGGTTGCTACCTTCCTATGGTAGCTAGTAACTTATTACTCCAAAGGTTACCAAATAGTATGCATTATGTTCTAGAATAAATGTGAAAATACCATTTCATGGGAGCAATCTACTTATGTAATTTCAAATTACTTTCCACATTTTCTAATATAATAAAGATATAACAAAAACATTGAATCCTTCAACCATCTTTCCATTACAATCACCCCCAAATACAAACACATTACTCCATTTCTCCATAAGTTCTTTATTCATTCTCCCCAACTACCATAAGTCTCTAATGCCATAGAAGTCACCCAACATTTCTTCTAAACCTCCTTCTCTACAAACCATGCAAAGCCCACATTGACCCCTAGAAAATAGGGCCCTTATTTTAATCCCTTCCTAAAAATCTCCTAAATGATTGGGTGGATTACCCCTCAATCATTCACTAACATGAACTACTTAATCCCACTAGCTTCATCCATTGGATAAGGAATGGTAAGTCTACCACTAGTAATTATTAATTACAAAAAGGCCCATGGTATTAACTAGTTTAGAGATTCCCACCCATTAACACACCCTTGGTGCCCATCTTCAATCATCATTTCCATTTGACATGGTGTTTGGATACCCAGAATGAAAGGTATGTTTTGCCTAGTGAGACCACCATGCCCACCTCTATCCCAATTTCTTTGATAGTAAAACATTGAATTAATGTTTTGTTGAACCCACATATGCACACTTTTCACATCATTTTTATGTAATTCCCAAAGAACACCTTAACATGTTATTCAATGAGAAACATGTATCTATTTAATTCACATGTCCTTAACATGATGTTTTTCACATGTTGCCTATGTTTTGCCTTAATTTGAAACATGATGAGTCCAAGCTTTAATTGTTCCATAACAAAATCCTTGATTTTTTGTGATAAATGGGCAGCAAATGCACATTTATCACCCATGTTTAAGTCTCCATGGACATGTATACCATTTTAATTAACATGATTTCGTTGAATGAAACATAATTCTAATACATGTTTGAACAAATACAATGTCTTAATGGTGAATTCAGCTCTACATCCTTTCTTTATAGAACCAACCCATTTTTTATTATAATCTTGTGTACTTTTGTGGCCAATCTCTAATGGGATTATTTTTCCATTGATGTTCAATTTTTTTGGAACTATATTGTGGTTTTGTGTAACATCCTTGACAACATTTGTGAATCATTGGAACCATATTGACATTGGTACCTATGAATAGCCATGTCAACCAATTTAATGTTACCTATGAACATAAATTGCATTACAAAATAAACAATTAGTCACATATTTCATGTTTACAGAATAATAAAACTAATTCATCAAATGGTGAACATCACATTTATACATGTATAATATGTATGCAAATCTTGGTGCAATAATGTAATAAAAGTTAAATTTGAACCTTGAAAACTTGGAAGCACTATCTATTCGCGGTTGTTGCAAAATCATTGTCAAGGTGAATGATGCATTTTTTGCAAAGAAATCAAGATCGTCCACCGTCTTAACCTTCTTCACAAGTTATGAAATCAAGCACTCAAGTTGTGGGGATGAATGTAACCTCAACAAGGCGAGGAGGGCCTTGTTGCATCCTAGTGTGTCAAATGACAATTTCCCACAACAAATTTTCATGATCAAAGGGCATATTTAGTGATGTTTGAACTACATTTTATAATGCATGCAAATTAGTTTGATGGAGATGTTCATATAAATGCAACAACTTCCCCTCCATGCTTACAAAAACCATTATAGAAAATATTAATTTTTATGCACCTTACATTCAAATTTGTGATAATCAACATACATATTAAAAACATGATAAATCTTTCATTTACATAAAATAAGGTCACAATGACATGTGAAAAATTTCTAAAAAGTCATAAATGTGTTCCAAAACACCTTTGAAATAACACAAGAAGATCATGCAAAGAGGAAATTCATATCACTTGATATGCAAAAGCTTGAAAAATGTGACCCTAAACCATAATTTGCAAAATAATCTTCATTGAAAGTTCAACAAATATTTATAATAGACTAAAAAATGAAAATATCAATTATTTAAAGTTGAAAAGTGGTGGGAAATGTGTAACACGTGTCAAATTTTCCCCATATGCAAATTTTCTTTTTCAAGTGTCAAATATTAATAATACATTCAATGTATTGTTCACATCACACGCATGTTAATAGCATAGTGGTGCATTTCAATTTAATTAATTAATTGTTTACTTTACCCATACTATTTGAAACATGACAACTTCTTGTTCATTTATTTTGAAAATTTTCCCATTATTTCTATGTTTAAATGGGTTGAGAAATCCTTACTATATCAATAGATCATTAATGTATCAATAAATTTTTTAGTGTATTAGTAACATATGGTTAATAATAGTTAGTTATATATTAAAAAATTAAAGGTAAATGTATACTAAATGTCAAATTTTCATATGTAAGGCTTATTTTTCAAGCATGAAAATATATTTATAATACACTCAATGTATTGCTCACATCACATCTTGAAAGTAGATTAATGGTTTTCTAGTAAATTAATAATTGTTTTACCTTACCCATAAACTCGGAAATGTGACAACCTCTTACTCATCTATTTTGAAAAAAATAATGCTCTTTCTATGTTTGAAAAAACTTTAGTGTATCAAAAGATTTTCAATGTATCAATAGATCATTAATGTATCAGTACATTTTTAGTATATTAGTAACATATGGTTATAACTAATTATGATAAAAAAATGATGTTAAATGTATACTAGGTGTTGAGTTTTCATATGTAGCCATTTATTTCTCAAGTGTGAAATATTAGTAATACATTCAATGTATGGTTCACACCATGTGTCAACAATAAATTAGTGGTTCGGTACTAAATTAACAATTATTTTACCTTACCCATGAATTTGGAAACATGATATTATCTTATCCATATATTTTGAAATTTTTATGTATTGATATTTTTGATACATTAACAATTATAATATAGTAAACAAACATTTAGATGTTTATCTATGAAGCTTTTCATCCATGTAGTCATTTTGAAAAAAATTCCACTTTTCTTTACATAATACATATGTAGCATAGAATTTATGTTGATGACATAATGCATGATGAAATATGATCCATTGATACATTGCCATTTCGATAAACAACAAAATAAAAAATAAATCAATACTCCCTCCAATATTGATTGTTAAGTAAAAATGATTTTTCTAACAATTTACCCTGTTTTCGTTCACATGCATACATTTTCACTTTGGAGAAGGATGCCCCTACTTCAAAAAGGTATTAATGTATGCACTTACCATCAAAACCTAATGATCATTTTATGCTGGGGCACCAGGATCACCATGGGGTCATCTTCATGTTGACATGGGTTGTTACATAGTGTAAATGTCAAGTTGGATTCAACTCCCAACAAGGTAGGCCACCACCCAACACACAAAATGTGTCAAATTGGGTGGAGGGTTTTATATGAAGGCAAACATGAGCCTCTCTTGGAAATAACATAAGTTGCAATTCGACTACCAAACAAAGTTGGGAGACTTCAGGTAATGAAATCTTGGACCAATTGAAAAGGCTGCAACAAGTTGAGTCCTTCTTACCTTAGATGGAAGGGAATGGCCTTAAGTAGAGAATCTGTTTGAAATTGGATTTCGAACGAAGAACTAATCTGTATGTGGTTTGATCATGTGCAAGTAGTCGAGGTTTGCTATAAAAAAGTCAAGGAGCGTTGCGATGCACTAATGGTGCATTTCACACTTGATGTTAAATCAATGGTAATTGAAAATCTAGGTGACACCCAATGTTAAATGGGCAATAGCTTGATGTTAAGTGAATGTTAGTATAACATAAAATCTTCACAATATGTAAGTTTAAGTCTTAAATGACTAGTGTGGTGTTAAGGAACTCAACACTAGAATCCCTAACACCAAGTGGGAAGGCACTTTAAAGAACATCTGAATGCGAAAGGTGGCATCAGAAAGGTGGCATCAGAGCAGGATTCCATAAGACTTGGATTCCATAAGAAAGGGCAAAATGGATGAAGTTTTAACACTAGTTGTTACAAACAAGCCCAAGAAGAAGTATAAGGAAAAAGAGGGTAAAGAAGTCGAAATAATGCAACTCCCAAAGCTTGAAGCTAAGTTGGTGGGTGAAGATTTGAACTCAATGAGAAAAAGCATGAGAGCATTTGTGGAAGGAGAATTGTCAGGAGCAACTAAAAGCCTAGGCCTGAGCACACTCCACTCACTCCTAGTGCAATTCATTGAGCAAGATTTGGAGGATTGTGACACATTTGTTTTTGCACCTGGTCATGGGTATTTCGCCAATGTTCCCTTTTGCTGCTTTGCATGATGACAGAAAAGTTGAATTTCTGGTTGTAATCCCTTCAGTTGTGAGTTTGTAGTTTGTACCATTTGCTTGTACCTCCAGAAACAGTTTGAGATGACTATACAGCAGTCTCAAGCTGACAGCCTGCTTCCCCATAGGATGCCAGCAGCTTTCATAGCTTGTAACCCAGAACAATGGGGCTGAAAGAGAGACAGGTACCATATGCAGCAGAGGAAGCAAAGATGGTGGCATCATATTTCCAGGTCAAACCTTGTGTGGGCAAAGACATGACCAAGAGAGCTGTCCTTGAGGGCTTATCTAACATCTCTGTGGTGCTGCTGGGCCACACATGGTAGGGTGGATAATAATCTATACCCTCACGGTTGTCTTGTAGTTCAAGGACCCTCTGAATCTTGTGATGTAGCAAGTACATCTGCATCAACATCTGCACCAAACATCTGTGTCAGTTGTGGTGGAAGAGCCTCCATCCATGTCTGCAGAAACACCCAACAAGGGCAATGCATCATGCAGCATGATCAACTGGATGTGGTTGCAACTGATGATTGGAGGAATGTCAGGCTGAGTCTCTTTGAAGGCACTGCCATTGAGACCAAACATATGAAGGCTGAACAGGCAGACCAGGTTCTCATGGCTGCAGAGATTGCAACTTTGAGCATCTCTTCTGGGCTGGTTGTTCTGAGTGCATGAGTCAGGTTTGGGCCAAGCAACTGCTGGTGAAGGCCTGCTGGGATTAGGAAGAGCTCTTCTGCAATCTGGAGCAGCAACTGCAATTCTGACCCTGTGAAAAGTGGATGATCGCTTCACCTCACATTTTGTGGCACATAAGTTATTATCCAGCATTGAAGTTACCCACAAATCTTGCTAAAACAGCTAGAAAAAGATGGATGTTTGTGTGGTAGACCTTTCTATTACTATGGGAGGTATCCTATCCTCCAAGATACCCACTGACATTGAAAGTACTGACATAGTATGTGCATTTTTCTAGATCTGTTCTATGAGATAATCATTGCAACCCCAACAGGCAAGAATGTAAGTGAGTGCTTGCAGATGGTCATGCTGTAAATGATCCACAAGAATGCACCCATTAGACATTGGGCACCTTTCACAATTGTGGGATCACTGATGTTGCGCTTGTTTGTGCCTGAAAACAATTAGGAGGTGTCCTGGTTGAATAAGGTCTTGTATTCACTCTTTCCAATCGTAAACACCCAATCGAAAACACCTGCCAATTTCCTTGTCAAGTGTGTGAGAGGCTAAAGAAGGGGACCACATATATAATTAATGATTATGAGGACCATCTTGGTCTTTGTCCCAACAATGATGATGCCTCCAAATCTCATCCTAACAATATTATCAAGCTGTTATAGCAAGGTGTTAGGATACGAAATTTAGAAGACACAGAGAAAGCTCTAAGAATCATACAAGAGACAACAGATTTACCATCAAAAAGAGATAAAAGTGTTATCTTTGTATTGATAGATGCTTCTTAAAATGAACACTACTACAAAACTAGTGCCCAGGCCACTTTAGCCTTACACCCAACAGTAGGCCATTGAATGGAAGACACCATCAACCATGCCACTGTACCAAGGCATATGGCTGGATCTGGACCACTACAATGTCATTGTAATGACACCTCAATGGATGATGTCATTGGGAAAGAAAATTGTCTAATTGAATCACAATGATTTGCATAATTCGCCATCTCCCATGCTGGACCACAGTACCTCCAAATATTGAACCCACTGTACTCCACGCAACTGATTACAACTAACCATTCTAGACATGTGTCTGCTCAATGCGCTCTGTCACCAATTGTGCAATAGTGAACTCTTGTGCAAATCCAATAGTACATGCATGTCATTTTGGCTATGGGGTACATGAGCACTGTTGGAGTAAATGTAAGTCCTTTGGCATTGTAACCACTTTCCGTATGCCCATGTTCTACGTACAAGAAGATTTACCAGCCTCTGATTGGTGTGGAAGATTCTTGGCTTCAAGCTAGACAATCTGTTGCAACACTTGATCTCGCAGTTGTTGCTCCTCAATTCTGCAAATGGTGGAAACATCCATTAGCCATATATATTACCTGACAGGCAGAGAAATGTGGTTCCAACATCTTGCAGAACAATTAGACGATGGGTGAACTCATCAAATGTCACTTGGCTGGCACACCAGAGAAGAGCTTTGTGTCACGGTCAGAAGAAACAAAGACAGACAACTGATATTGTCAGTAGAGCACAGCAAGGAGGATATGTGTTTATGGTTGTGTGATCCATCAATGCTGTGAAATCTATTCTCATGACTGTTGCTTTCTTCTGCATGGGAATGCCATACCCGTGTAATAGTACAACAGAAAAACAGGCATCAGAGCATTGTGAGAAAAACAGGCATCAGACTCTGAGATTGCCCCAGGAAGAATCCATGGCTGCTGCCAAGACAGCAGCATTGGTGTTGTAGCAGAGCATCATTGCTTAGAACTGTATCCACTCCACCATGTGACAGTCAGCATATGAAAAGGGGATTTGCTATCACTTTGTTGAATTCAACTGTGACGCTTGCTTTCAAAGCTTGTTTTGACATTTCAGCTGCATGGCACAGCTCTCCAGCATGGTCAGGTGCACAGCATTGTCTTCTGTGTCAGATAGATTTCTTCATGTCATTAGGTTGCAATTTCACCTTTTCTCATTAGAATAATTTTGTGAGCTCAATTGTACTTCTAATGGCTTTCTCTTGCAATTGAGAAATGATTCAACTTTGTGTCCTTCTCTCAAGCTCAGTCGGGTCATTCAGAGAGTACCAGCAAATCCCCTTCCTTCTTTCCCTTCCAGAAGTTTTGTGACAGGTTACACTGGGCTCTTTTGGGAAATTAGAGACTTTACCTCTTGTACAAGCACTTGACCAAATTCTAGCCTCAAATTCTTGCTTGTCTCCAAGTGTAAGCATACAGGGAGTTGCAGTTTTAGGCAGGTGATGGTTCTCTTGGCATAACAAGTTGACAATAACTGGATGCAGACCTTGCTTCATTTGATGAGCTTTTCAGGAACAAACATCCTCACAACCCAAGTCCAGCAGCAGCAACAGCAAGAAGAGAGACTGCCTTCATACTGAGTCATCAGTCCAACTGCTATCATATGCACACCAATTGACATGAGGGGAGTTGCAGAGGTAATGCTCCCACAGAGCGAGCAAGCAGGACCAACTCTTTTTTGTGTTTATATTTTCCAATAAAGTTGAGGATTTCCAAAATCAACAAATGTGCTCTATCCATGAAGTAGAAAATCATCTACAGCTCCACAATCTGGGATATACAATTGGAGCTCAATCAAGCCTAATGGATGGAACTCATACAGAGGCCACCCAGATCAGATCCAGCTTCCCATTGAAGACATCTAAAATGATCTATCATGCACCTAATCCAAACATAATGCATACAGGTCCCTTCTTCCTGTTGTTATCCAGATTCATGGAGGGACAAAGGAGCCCTTTCTATACACACTGGATGCCAATCCCCAGTAAGGTACATTAACTATGCACTTTGCCAGCTCTATGAACTTCTTCGCTTGCTGTGCTGGGATGTGATGGGTATATCTCTGTTTCTTCAAAGTTCCCAATCTGCCAACATCTCTTGGTTGAGTGCTCCTATTTGGGGCTACTCCTGATAAACATCTTTTTCTTGAAAGAATCTCTGATGCCTGTTGTCCGACCCACAAACTCTGTAGCATAACCCCGCCTCTTGATCACATTCCTCTCCCATGTGAGTTTCATGCCACCTTCCAGAGAACCCGCTGGCAAACCATGGTATGAAAGGTTGACTTTGAAGTGGGCTACTTCTGTAGAGCCTTTCCTGAAGGAGGCAACTGCATGGCCCAAGGGAATGACCCCATATCCAAGTGCATCCTCATCTGAGTCATGGTCAAGAACTCGAACAAGTAGATACTCCTTGTCAACCCGTTGTAGAGGAAACGAGCTTAGAACCAATGTGGGGAGCTCCTGGTATGTGTTCCATACAGGATTCAAAGTTTGGTGCTTCACCTTGGAGCAAAATTCCTGAAGAAGATTTGGTCCAACAAATGAGACCAATGGATCAGAAAAGCCATTGATGTCAGATGCTCGCAGCTTCTTTGCTCGCAATGCTGTGAATCGAATATGCCACCTGCACAAACACATCTCATACCAAATTAGCAACACAAGAGATCAAGTTGTAAAGTCACATGCAAGATCTTGCCAAGTCTAAGTCTTACAAACCTCTGTTATAGTGTGAACTGAAAACAGTTCTTAGTTCTTACCTTTTATCATCCTCATCAGGCACCTCACTGTTTGAGGAGGGAAGCGCATATGATATCAGCTTGAAAGTTGCACCAACAGGCTTGTGGTCACTAGTCTGAATGCTAGGCGCAGAGAAATAGCTTATAAGACTTGACTGACATCCTTGCAAAGTTTTCCAGAGCACACGATCACACCATGCAGGCATCCGTTTCTGAGCATAATGATCGAGGAAGTCTCTCTGCATTTTAAAGGTGGGGGGGAATGTAATCTCTCCCTCCTTAAACCCTGTAAGCACATGCAAATCTGCTTTCTCCTTCCGTAGCTCATCATACTTGACTAGATCCTTCCAGCGGTTTGCATGAATCTGCTTAACAATAGTAGCCCAGAAAGCACGATCCGGAATCAATCGCTTCTCATCCAGTGCTCCAAAGTCCAGACGGTAATTCAAGTCTCCAAGCCAAAACACATGATGGAACTGGTTCAACATATCCATTCCTTCAATACCAAGGTGCATTTGCCCTGCAATCTGCCTGTAATCGCTGTTACGAGCCTCACATTGGCCAGCATGAGCAGCAAAATGACAGTTGACAAAACAGAGTCCAGTATCCCAAAATTTGAAGGCAATGCAAATGCCACCTTTGTTGGCCAACACATTGCCTACCCCTGTGGCCTCACTGTCACTTTGCACCTCTGAAATTGCCTTCTCTGCATCATCCCGTACAAAAATCACAAGCCGCATTTGGCCTCGTGAAGTTGCATGAACCAGCTTGTACCGTTGCCCAAAGTGAGTCTTCAGAGTATGAGTCCAATCTTTAGCACAGTCTGTGAATGGAGGACGGGCTTGATAATCACATTCTTGTGTACCAATTGCAATGATTTCATAGGTATCGTCAACTGGCAGCCAAGGTGACAGATCTGGTGGGGGGCGGGCATTTCCTACATTCCAAGTTCCCACAAAAGCCGAGAGTGGCTGCTCTGGTTCAGCTTTGCCCACAATAATCTGCATGAACAGTTTTCCAGGCATGATTCGACCCCCACTCTTGGAGAGAAGATCATACCATTTTGCTTCCACATCCTTTTGGTCTCCATGTTCCTGGAAAGAGGTACTTACATGTCATTAAGCCTCTTTATTTGATCAGTAAATACCTCATCTATCTTTGTCCTAAGCATTGCCTAAACAACTATACATTTATGTAGAAGAAAATGACCTTTTCCATTTTGCAAAATTCAGAGAAGAGAACAGTACCTCCAGTAAATCAAGAACGGAAAGACTGGTGATATGCCCCAGGGCTTCTTCAATCCCCAGCACTCCGCGTGCCACCACATGAACACTGATTTGTGCATTCTTCAAATCTCGAACATCAAAAATGAAACTCTGGTTCACTTTCAGAACACCAGCCTGATGAAGAACAAAACTCATGTCAAGAGCAACCAACCCCTAGCCAGATTCTGACACACTAGATTGCTTCAAAGTTGAGCTGCAAAAAGATTAGAGGGATACATATATAGTAAAGGAGCTTGCAGTCTGAGAAGACACCTGATTGACACTTGTTTTTATGTCAGTTGACTTTCGCAGTACTTGATCCACTTTCACTTTGAAAACAGGGTCCCTTGCATCTGGCCCATTCTCATTTCTCTTCAGATCTTTAGCCTCCAGGATAGTTACAGCCACCCGACAGGCTCTTTCAGTGCTTGTGACATGAGAGCCATTTGACCCAGATGCAATGTCATCAAGATCAAATGTGCGGCCGTTGCTCCCACCTGAGTGTGATAACCTGTGCACACGGTTTCTGCGATCGACTTTCTTTGCTGCCCCAAGTGACTTATTATGACTAAGAGAAACAGGAGAAACAGGAGAAGAAGGCTGAGATGCCTCGGCAATATTTGAAAGACTTGATCCCTCCATTTCTTTTGGGTGTGGAGCTATGTTGAAGCTCTCAAAGAGCAGAAATCTACAACATCAGCATTGCAGACAAAAGCCAAAGGCTTGAACAAAATAGCAGAACAAAAAAAAATCAACAGGAGGACCTGCAAAAACACCTACCAACCAAAAACCAAGTGCTCAGCTGTGCACTCAACAGAAACATGCACTGCTGAGCTGCACACTGACTAGGTTGCAGCTAATCTGGTTCATGAGCAAGAAGAGCAGAGTCTGTAAGAGATTCTCTTGACAGGAAGCCTTGATAATCCCACTGATTTTGGATACAGCTGGCACATGCACGGTGCTACCCTAAATCCATGACTGTTTTGCACAACCATACGGGAAGCACCCACCTTTGACAACCAGTAATGTTCTCCTGAAAGGACATATCACGGATGATCTCAAGCATAACCAATAAGCGCGTATTGAGCATACAAAACATTGTCAAAAAAACCTGGCAAATTCCTCTGTAGTTCACTTATCATATGGTTGAAACCCAGAAAGGATCATTGCCTCCACCATTAATGTATCACTCTATGCGTTGTCAACAATTTGAGCTGCAATAACTCCCTCTGAACAGTGGGATACTCAAAATTCTCCACCAGGTGAAAGGAGATCCTGGAAACTGCACTCCAAGTACAGGTGCATGTCATTTAGACTTCAAAGACAGTTTTTTTTCATGGTTCACAGATTAACAAACAGATTAGGAGCCTCTGGACAACTAAAACTAGGGTTTTTCCCATCAACAACAAGGGCTTGATTCAAAAACCGCACGAACTCATGCAAAAACATTCAGTCCTGAGCAAGAAAACTTCAGCCTCACAACTTTCATCTCTGCAATACCTGCCAATCCTGTGTAAAATTCCAGTGGAGTTGTAACAAATAAGCAAATGCTTCTGCCTTGCTACTTCCTCTCATCCTCTGCCTCGTCCTCCTCAGAACACTTGCAAGCCAGCCAACCAGAGATTTCTTCTTCTTCTTCGTTTCGTTTTCCTATCTTTTCTCCAGTAACAGCTGCAAGCAACATCCAACACAAAACAAACTTCAGCATCAACAACACCTACCTTTCAAGCTTCCGGTCAATGATTCCCCGATTCCTTTCTTCAAAGCTTCCAGGCAATGATTCCACAATTGCTTTCTTCAAGCTTCCAGGTACTGATTCCACAAGTCATTTCTCCATTGAGATCAAAATCTATAAGGTTTCTAGAGTGTTGAAGATGATCTCGACTCGAGCCAGAAATGGCCTTCTCTCCCGTTGACAAGTGTTTTTCCAAAAGAAAGTTTGCTCCGGAACAAAGCGCACTCAGAAGGAACTGGAGACATCAAGCAACTCACCTCCTCTCCTCCATCGGAACTTTCTTCACAGTCGTTTCCCTTTCTCGGCATTGATTTTCTAGCAAATCCACATTCAGACACACACAAAGTGCAAGAGATTTAAACCCGGAGAACACTCGCACCTACTACTGCTGCTTTTGCTTTTTGCCAGATCCTCGAAAGGCAGAGATCTCAGCCACCTTCTCCTGCTCCTCTTCCTCCTCCTCCTCCTCCTCGTGATATAGGTCTCATTCTCTGATGCCTGATCCTTCGCGAAATCGTTCTAGAGCTCGAGCACTCCGAGCCGATCCAGCTCTTGAGCGCCTAGAACCTCGCTGAAAACCTAGGTTGCAGCTTGCCTCCGGTGCGTTCCTAGTTTTGTCACCTAGTTGTTGTCATGTCTTATGACGCACTGCGTCTCTCTCTCTCTCTCTCTCTCTCTGGGAGAAGAAGAGCGGACAAGGAACAGGGAGCAAAACCAACCAGACATAAAAGCTCCGAGAAAACCGATGAAGCAAATACAGCAAAGTTTAGATCTCTCTCATTCCAGCTTTGGATTGTTGCAACCCTAACTGAAATTCAACAGCGAGAAAATACCACAAGACATATACTAACAAGAGCAACAAGTGCAACAAGAGAGAGATTGTTTCGCTCTCTTTGAAGCTTGCAAAACGAGGTTGTGGGGAGGAGGATGCGGGTGTCTTCGATGTCAACTATCATGCGTTCTTCTTCTTCTTCTTCTTCTTCAGTGCTGTTTCTCTCTCCTCCTCGCAAATACAGTAAGTTTGTTTTCGAATAGGTAGTGAAAATGTGTGTATGTGTGGATGCGTGTGTGTGTTTTTTTTTTGGAAATGGACATTTGATCAGGTCTACTCGAAGATTTGTACTGATGAAATTTTTTTGTTGCTTCTACTTTGTGGGCTTTAGTAGTTCAGGTGTTTGCACAGATGCAACAACAATCCATGAGAAAGCGAACATGGGCATCCTGCATTAGCTGCAGCAGCACCTTTGGAAGAGGCAACAATGAAAGTGCTGCTGCAGCAAACAAGGGTAAATCAAAAGTTGCTGTTGTACGAGGAGTCCCAGATTCATTTGCAGATGCCCTGGCAATGGAGAAACCTGCTTCCCCCGTCAATTTGGAACGTGCAAGAGAGCAGCATGCTGCATATGTGCAAATTCTCAGAGGTACTTTCTCTACTACTACATGTAGTAAGAAGCTTATGGCAATCAAACATCGGTTTTTTTTTAGGGTTAAGATTTTGGAGGTGAAAAAATTAGCATCTCAATGTAATGCCTCCTTTCTTGGTTCTGGTGTACAGTCAATCTTTGCAGTTCCATCTTTTCGCAAGAAGTCATTCCATGCAGCGATAACCTTCAAAGAAAGGAATCAAGGAACCAGTTATATATCCTTGATCCATAATAAACCTGCTGAATTTTTTTGCAGAGAGAAAAACTGTGTTTCTAGCTTTGTGAGAATGAAAAATTCACAAATGAGAACAAGAGAGGGACATAATCATGTTGCAGGGTTGGTGCAGGAAGTGATAGAGATCCCAGCTGATAATCAGTATCCTGACTGCCCTTTCATTGAAGACACAGCTATTGTCATTGGCAATCAAGCACTCATCACGCGTCCCGTATGTCCTTCTTTCGACCTGTGTGCAGCCTCTCTTACTGGCTACATTTTTCCTGTCGTAGCTGCTGCCGATGACCTCCAGAGAGATCTCATGTAGAATGGAATCAGCTTCAACCAATGTCTGGGAAACTGAAGTGTTTTCCTTTTTCCTTTTATGTGAATTTTGTGTTTTAGTACATATTCCAGATCAGTTTTTGTGTTCTAAAAAACTGTAGGTGGGTCAGGGGTAGGACTAGGGTCAGGGCATAGTGTTACTTGATAAGAAGATCTGGCCATGTCTCTTGAGTGCTAACCAACGTCATGACATAGTCTTCCTGCCTGTTGCTTCTAGAAATGCAACAGATGCTCAGGATGCAGATTGAGTAGAATGGTTTCTCAAAGTTTGGAGGGGTTATTACATAGTTATCTATGCCCACCATTAGGAGATGATGAAGTCAGTGCGTAGTCATGTCAGCTCATCACTTCTATTCAGGATGAAGAAGGTGACAGTCTGACACCTTATGAGCGATTCTCATAAGGTTATGACTGCACTCATTGTTGTGGAGATTTCTCTGCAATTCCATAGATATTTTATGTGTTAAGGTCTGTCTAGCTTCTTTGTGATTCATGTGCTAAGTGTGTAAGACAAGACTACAGCATGTTAAAACTTAAACTCAAACCATGTGGTGATGAGGCACCATAAGTTCCACATGTCTGCAGATGCTGAATTTGTCTTCTTTGACTGAGATTTTATTGCATTGCACATCTATACATTCTTATGTATTCTTGTGCTTGAGTTTCTTAGGGAGCTGTTTCAAGGCAAGGGGAGGAAGTGGAGGTTCACCATGCCCTTGCAAAAATGGGCTTGAAGATAAGTGAGGTCCAACCACCAGGTTTGATTGATGGGGGCGATGTCTTGTATGCATCAGGCCTTCTTTTTGCTGGAAAGAGCAGGTTCTCAGCCCTTATTCTATTTCTTCTCTTCTGGTTTTTGCAGTTCTTGCTAGCTTTCCTCCAACTCATTCTTTTGGTTTTTTATGTTAGATAGTCCTTGGGTCCCACCATGGTAGTGGATTGGAAGTTTATTGGAGTACAAGATTAAAAGTTCTTGCTATTTTGAGAATGTCACCATAATTCCTCCAAAGAGTTGCTGAAAATTAGGTTATAGAGCATGTTGATGTGATACAACCAACCAACCCAAGAATGTGGATATGACCCTACACTTGGGTCTGCATTTCAAAAAAATACAAATGCCATGAGTTGTCTGAAAAAATATGTGTGAAACTCATGATGAGTAGCAACTTCATGCAGGAGAACAAATGATGATGGGATTCTTGCGCTGACAAATGCGTTTCCAGAAATAGGTGTCCACCCAATCAAGGTTGCCAAACGTCTCCACCTCAAGTCAGGTATGAATATTGAACAATCTCTACTGCAATTTCATTCCTTGACCTTCAACTGCTTGAGTTAGAATAGTGCAACTTTGCTGAACTGGGATTTTTAGTGTCCAGTTCAAGGTTCACATCACATTGCATGTGTCACTCACACCACATTGCATTTTGCATATATTTTTTCCAAAATTTCTCAAAGCATTGACGTGCATCGCCCCAAGGACACTTGCGGTGGAAGACAATGAAGATGCACAAGCTATGTTTGAAGAACTGCAGAAAACGACAGCCCAGCATTTCAAGTCATTCCAAGTCTCAGTGGCAGGAGCAGCTAACACCCTATGGGTAGGGGACACACTACTAATCTCATCCACACTAGCCGGTGATCTAGAACCCCAATTCAAGCAACTTGCAGGTGAAGTAGTCCCTGTAGACATCTCAGAGTTTCATAAGGCCGATGGTGGCCTTACTTGCCTTTCACTCATCTTTGAACTGTAGCATTTTGAACCACAATACCATATGTGTTTCAGCAACTTGTATCTTTGGTCTCACCAACCCATGGTGCATTTGGAATCTCCAAATTATGGCACACAATAGATCTCTTGGGGAGGCAAAACTCATCTGGTCAAAACTTTTATACTGGATTATAGTTATTTATCTGTACGTCAGTTATTGCTTTGTCAAGTGGAAAGCTTGTACGTCATCAGAAGAGGAACATAAGGTTGGTTTCACTTCCCAACATGTTCCACAAGGACAAAACTGTCTACAATTGCTAGCTGATCAGCATGCGGCTAAGACACTGAGAAATGTAAAATGCTCAGGCATGTATATGTGTAGTAGAATTTTGTGCACATTACTATGGCTAAATCTTGGAAGCTTGTTTGCTCAAAATTAAGCTGCAAGTCTTAAACCCTATACCCTAAACCCTAAACCTGTACTATAGAAGTGCACAATATTTAGGTTGGGCACATGAGGTGAATGTAGGTTGCATATGCTCTCATGTTGTTTGCACAACACTCAAAAGCAAAGCAAATGCCTAGCATTGTCCTTAACATGAAGTGAATTTGGGGAAAGTTTAGGGGAAATAGTAAACCCCTTGATGATAAAAACATCCCTATTCATACATGAGCCCATAGAAACCAATAGATGGCAAACCACAATAGAAAAGACTAGATAGTAAAATTAAACACCACAGAGGAATTTTGCACGTTTTTTTCTTACTTGTTAATTTTTTTAATTTGGAGGTTTAAAATGGATGAAAGGTTGTGAAGTTTGTTAATGGGTTGTCTTTTGAGACTCTAAATTCTCTTTCTTCTTAGAATTTGGTTGGGTCACTTCAAGTTAATAGGAGGTTATCTACTCATGCCAAATTTGAAATGATGATTGATTTATGGGACCAAAAAACATTGGGAGTATCAAAAGTAGCCCATGATTTCAAAGGGATGGAAGAAGCTTGTTAACAAGATCAATACAACGTTCATGAATGAGGCATTATAAACTTGGATGTAGTGTGAAAACAAAATCATCATTCAAAAAGTAATTTTGTGAAAAACATTAAGCTTATAATGAAACATGTGTTCTTTGTTCCTTATAGTCATGGTATGAACATTTTCAAAACATCTTAAGTGGCACAACAACAATGAATAATGTCACAACTCTAGCCTTAAACTTGTTATCAAAGTTGGGACATTACAAAAATTGAATATGGGAGCGAAGTTAGAACATAAAGTGAAGGAACAAACTTTCACATGAAGTGAAAACTTTTTGGGAATCAAGGTCAAGTATCCTTAAGACTCTTGAGATGAATTACCACTTTGAGAGTTGGGATTCCATAATGTTCCAAAGGCAATACAAGGGATCAAATCACCTCAAAATCAAAGGATCTTTCTTTTGTTGAAAAGATCTCAACAAGAGGTATAAGAATGTAAGGTTGCATGTTTAAAACAAACATATTTTGAAGGGGTTATGATGTTCCAAAAATATTGGACACATAATGTCCCAAATTTGAATTTTGTTTAAAAAGCTCATAGGAAAAATGTCATTTCTATCTTGTTTTACACAAAAAATTCCTACATTGAAAAATAGGGGAAGATAATGGTGTTTTATTTCCAAATCTTAACCAATGGAATTCAATATGAATCCAAAATGAGTTTGTGACCTAATGTTAGCTTCAATTGCATTAATCATTTACATTGTTTAATTGGTGCAAGCAATTTAACCAAAAGGGTGTTCATGAAAAATTAGTTGTCATTTCATCCTAAACCTAACCTAAATCTTCAATTCATTTGTATTGTCCCAATGTTAGGAATTAAAATTTAGGCCCCAAGTTATTCTTTTTTTCCATTGATATTTAAGATGAACTTAAAGGCATAGTAATAATGCAAGGGTGGTATTGATCAAAATAGTCAATTAACTTCAACTAATAAATTTAAATGATTTCTAAAAATTTATTCAAAAAACATAACACTAATAAAATTTAGACATCAAATTCCATCTTTGATTGAACAAAAACGAGCATTAAATGGACTAACATGTAATATCTAACATGTAAACAAATACATATCTAAAGTAATTTCATTGAGGATAAGGACAATTTGTCGAGTAATAAAAGCAAACTAAACAAGAAAACTACAAATAAAAGAAACGTGTCTATAGGGGTCTTGATCCATTGTAAAAGTTAATATAATATTTATATATATATATATATATATGAATGAATATTTTGAAAATACAATTGACAAGGACATTATTATATATTGAACATCAACAAGTGAGAAAAATGTTTTTGGAAAAGTAACTACAAATTGTCGTTCTTTTCAGTAGTACCAAAGTTTAAATGTTTCTTAGAACTTAGGTTTTTTCAAATGATTAGCATATACCACATGGTATAAGTAAAATAAAATGATTTTTTTTCTACTTGAAAAATAAACATAAAATAGAAATAAAATTCATCATAAAATTATTATACATTGAATTTTTTACATGAAAGATAGAAAACAAGATAATTTTTTACTATTACACATTAATTTTCAAATTTCACATTGCAATTTACTAAGTTTTTAAAATACAAGTAGCTTTTGTAATTCTTTTTTTATAGTGTTATTTTTTGTGAAGTGTGTATAAAATAGGTGTTACCACACAGAATGTTTTTAAAAAACTCAATGGTCCCCTCAAAAATATTATATTTTTCATATCCTAACTTTTAAAAAATGTATTTCATTAAATATTTTGTGCTTGTGGATTAATGTAATGTGATTTCATTATAATTGGTCATATTATGTGCACCATAGTTAAAATAAAAATATTTATTTCAAAAGTGTTTTCAAGGTACAATGTGAATGATCAATCTTTATTGGATGGTTTAGCAACCTTTGTTCCAATAACTTTTTTCTTATCAATTCGATTTCTTGTTTTACTTAATTTTTCAATTTAAAAACTTGACGAGCAATTAACTTCAAATCATGCAAGGCCATATCTCATAATTATATCATTGACCTTGCATAGTTCTAACAATTTTCACATCTCATAATAATTGTGCAACACACAAGTTATAAATAAATACATGAACCTTATTAATAATATAATTGAAAGAATTCCAAGATTTGTCACCTTTTTTTATTAAAAAATTTATTACAAACTTCTTGAATTCATAGTACTAATTGTTTTGATCTACATCAATTGGATTACATGATTTTTAATTTTATGTAAATAACTATGTATGTGATTAAAAAAACCAGCATCAAGATAAAAGGATCATCCTCATGCATTGAATAATCATTTCAAATTCTTTTAAAATTTGTTGAGTTTCAATATGGGGCTATAATTTGTGGGTTATATGGTTATGGGCTATATAGCTACATGGAAATGCATCATACGCAAGCTATAGGCTATGGCTTTAGATTTTTGGTTTTTGGTTTTAAGGTTTGTGTTTAATCTTTTTATAATTCAAATTTTAAGGTTTAATTTTGGGGGTTAAAAACTTGAGATTTTAAGGTTTATTTTTTAGTGTTTTTGTTTGGGCCTTTTAGAGTTTTTGTTTTAAAGTTTAATTTATGGGGTTTTGGGGTTGGGTTTTTAGGGTTTGAATCTATAAATTAGGGGTTGATTTTTTAAAATTAGGATAAAGTTTAGGGTTATAAGGTATTTCTTGTGCTCATATAAAATGTTTGAAGTTATGAATCACATTTTACGTTTGGGGTTAAGTTTGGGGACCATGGATCAAAGTTACTATAGCACTTTTACCATTTCAGCCATAATTAAATAATAATAATAAATTCCAAAAACTTTACTAACTACCTTGACAAAAGTTTTTTAAACTTAATTTTAAAGTTCCAAAATTTATGAATCATTGTGTTCATTTATCCATGAACATCTCTAATCTTAACCATATTCATAATGAATTATATTAACAATTACTTATTCAAAATAAATATTTGCCTTAAATCATCATAATTGACTAATTCATTTTGTGAAGGTCTAGTTTAACAACATTTAAATTACTTCCTTATCAATACCTATATAATTAAATAAGTCCCTATTTGCAATAATGTCACAACCTCACCTTTGAGGGAGTTGTGAGGTCATCACTCACACTCCCGAAAATGTGACTCGAGAGTCCTCCGGGACTCTTGAAAACTCAGAGCGCAATTGCAGGGGCCAAAACACCTCACATTGAAGCATTCTTTATACCGTTGGAAAGGTCTTGAAGTGTAGATGTCCAAAATGGCCTCGCATGAGCCATTTGAACATCTACAACATGAGTTATTATCGAAAGAAGGGTCGGGAATCAAATTGGCAGTTTGACTCTCGACCACTAAACGTCAGGAATCGACCCAATTCCGGTGTGTGCAGGTGAAGTGCAACACACTGTTGAAAAGTTCTCAAGGAGAGCTACAACTTTGGTTTAGACCTCGTCCCGATCCGAGTTTGAGGTGAGGAGTTATGAGCGTCCAAAGTCCTGGGAGTCCAAACCGGGACTATTTCAGGACTCCACTTTGGGAGTCCCGGGAAAAAGAGCCATTTGGATGCAAGTCCTGCGAAGAGTTGCAGAGAATACTATATGGGGAAAGGTGGTGGCTTCTCTCGAGTCCGGGCCGTGGTGAATCAAGTGAGTCCAAATTAGCCCGTGGCTTGTCCCAACACCAAAAAGGTGCAGAATGAGTTCTAACCCATTTGTGGGTTAGATTTGGATGCATGACCGAGTAATTGAGTAAGCTTGTCCCTCTTCCTAGTCTATCCCGAAGCTTTCAACACGCCCCTCTTACCCCCTTTAGTGTTGGAAGCTGGGAGCGTGCCCCGAATCCCAAAAATTCCACAACTTGAGTGAGTTAGCCCAACTTGGGGCTAACTTGGGACTTGGGAGCGTGTCAAATAATATGTTGAATCATTATTTTTTCATTTTAACTATATTTAATTTTTTAAAAAGTTGATATTGTAAGGCTAAAGTGAAAAAATGAAAAATAAATGAATATTTGCTTCGACTATTTCAAAATGGTAAAGGTACTACAATAGTTTCAGGTTAGGGTTTTTAAAGTTTTTATGTTTAAGGTTTGATTTTTAAGGTTTATCATAAGGTTTAATGTACAATTTTAAAGGCATGGTCAAAATGAGTGTTAGTGAACAACATGTTGTTATAAAAGGTGATATAAGGTTTTAATTTAAGTGTAAATTAAGTGGGTAAGTAAAAAATTAGCCCCAAAGATGTGGATTTAAGTATAGGTTAGCTAGGAGGGAAATTTTTAAGTTTTATTAAATCATGGGGACTATATAAAAAAAACTCAAACCAAAGTTTTTTTTTTTCCATTTTCATTTGAACACACAAGATTTCATTTTCAAGTTCAAGCCATCGTTCTTCCATTAATGATTGGAACTCCTTTTGAAGTGATGAAGAAATGTTGTTTGACAAATGGACTAAAAAGTTGTAATGTTTTTCCAATGTCCTTTCATTGCTTTCAATTTTGAGGACCTTCTAAGATGAGTAATTTGTTGATTTGGCGGTGGGGGTTTGGGATGTCTTGGCCATGATGTGGGCCACACCAATGTTGTTATTCAAGAACCTTACCAACTTCACATTGGTATGCAAGGAATTGGCAACTTGAATAGTGCTAGGAACCATTTCCCACATTAAGTCCATAGACAAACCCTTTTGCCCCCCAAAGTTGCATGATTAAAAGTAGGTACAATTGTAGGATTAAAGTTACAATATGATTTTTAATGTTTATAGTAGAATTTAAAGTGGGATTTAAAGTCTAGGTTTTAAGGTCTAAAATTTAAGGTTTAGGTTAAGGTTAAGGTGTTTGGGGTCTAAATTCAGGGTTTTAGGTGGAGTTTAAAGATTAAATTTTTAGGTTTAAGACTTGAATTTAAAGATTAGTTTTAATTTAAAGTCAAGTTTTTAACGTTAAGGTTAATGTTAAGGTCAAGGTTGTGGGGTTTAGATTTCAAGGTTTAGGGTATAGCTTTTTTCCTTGCATGGTGCCAAGGAATACACCAATTTGATCAAGGAGGCTATCAACATTGAACCATAAGCAATGACTTTTCAATTTCATATTGTTCTTGAAGCGTGACAATTTCACATTTACAACACCTCCACGTGGAATTGGGTGAAATTGTCATTGTGCAACAATTTGTTATTCATTACATCATGTTTTACTGATGTTTTAGCAAATGAAATCAATTAGCCTATGCTCGATGAAGGAGGGGGGGGGGCAAGTGGGGAAGTTGCACAAAATGTTGAGGTACATTAGGTTTATTAATGAGATGTTGGCCAAAATTGAAAATTTATAGAAGGACCTAGAACATCATTCGTGGTTTAATGATTATATATATATATATATATATATATATATGTAATGAACAACATTGTGATTTTGGATCACCATGGCTTGTTAATTTACAATAACACGGACTACTTCAAGTCATACCCAACATAAACATTATTTGCCATTTGATCATTTACAAGGGATGAATACTTTTAATATATTTTTGGAGATATGGGGTACATGGGGGAAGAAATGTTCATTATGTAAAAGATAGGGAAATCAAATTTTTCACCAAATGTGAACCATGGTGTAATCCAAGTTTATAAAAAAATGCATGCAAGGTTTAGGGTTTAAGTGAAAGGGGGAATCAATGGATTCAAAAGGAAACGAAGACCCTTCATGAAGAACTTTGATTTATACAAAATCAAAGTTTTCACATCTTTTCCAAGTTGAAGTTGTTGTCACCAATTGTTTACATTGGCATTGAGTGAATTTCACATATAAGGTCATTAAGATTTACAACCCCAACATTGTTGCAAAGGGTGGACAAGAAAATACTAACTATAGGTCTAAAATTGCCTTAATTTATATTTAAAACTCTTTTGAAATCATTGTTCATTTTTTTCCATTTTCAAATTGTTAATATTTATCTTGCATTTCCTCTCATAATTAATGTCCATTTTGTTTAGTAGAAAGGCATCACAAAAATTAGATGTGAAGGAAAATCAACTCACCATGTTCATTGTCATTATTTCCCTTTTGGTCAATTTTGTGATAAGGGTTAATTTCTTAACAAAAGAAATCATAGGGATAGGGTCCAAGAGGTTGCATAATGGTAGTTTTGTTTGAATCATTAAGGGGAAAGCTAGGGTTAAAAAATGAGGTTTAAGTTATGGGTATGTCATCAATGAGATTTTGTTGCTTCTTTAATACATTTTAGGTTGCATGCCCATTCTCAAATTTTCAAACATTACAACACTTCATCACATTATAATGTTATTTGTCTTAAACATTCCTTATTTGAATTATTTGTTTTCAACTCCTTCAAATTTTCACACAAATGGTCCCTTAAGGTCTCCTTGGCAAACATGGCCTTGAAAACATTTAGGTAACCTTGGTAAACAACTTTCCACACTACATTAGAGATTAATTGAATCACATGGTTTTTGTTAGTGTTATAAACAAAAAAATGAATGTTGTATGACATTGCTAATGTGTTGATTTGTAACAATTCCATAATTTGCTGATGCACATTATTTTAATGGGGCTATATTTCATTGTGCAAAATAATTAACTTGAATTGTTGAATTTCTACCATGAAATCAGTAGGTTTTTAAATGCATATGATCCCTTAAAAAAAACCCACAAACATACAATATTTGGTCATCTTTTGAATTTTTAGGGGTTTTGGATAATTCAAAATTCCAAAAGTTTCAAGATTTCAAAGCCTTTAGAATTCCATGGATAAAAAATTCTAGAAGCCCTCTAAAATTTTTAAACCTTCAAATTTTCAAATGATTATACCAAAGAAGGAAAAAACCATACTTGAAAAAAAATCAAACCCAAAAGGAAGAGGATCAAACCAAGAAAAAAAAATTGACCCAAGAAAAAAAAGAACCCAAGAAAAAAAAAATCAAACCCAAGAAAAATAAGATCAAACTAAGACCAAGAGGAAGATAATTAAACCACCATTAACAAGAGGATCAAACCAACAATAAAAGGAAAATGATTAAAAAACCACCAATATCAAAAGGAAGAAGATCAAAACTATCAACATTAACAAGAGGAGGATCAAAATTACTATCAATAAGAGGATAATAAAAGGATTAAGGGTTTTAGGATAAAGAAGAAAAGGTCATATAGATGTCAATGCCATGGAATTCATTCATATGAATACTTATTCATGACTTGTAGTGAACTTGTACCTAATTCCTAGTTTAATTTCAATTTTAGTTCATTTCAAAATTAATTCTTAGTTTGTTTTTAGTTTAATCATAATTCATTTCTAGTTGACATTTAGTTAATTTTAATTCACTTTTAGTTAATTGTTAGTTCATTTCCAATTGATTCATAATTAACTATCAATTCACTTTTAATTGAATCTTAATTTATTTTTAGTTGGGTATTAATTCACTCATAGTTCACACATGGATGGACATGGGTTACATGTCAATTGAAAGTTTTTTGAGAATTTTTTTACAAAACAAGACCAATAAGATGAGGTGCATACCTCAACATTTCCAAGCTTGATTCTAAGTTTTTTAACTCAAAAAAAGTTCATGCTAATCCCTAAGCACTTGTTTTTTCTTTTTGCATTGTAACTTTGCATTCCTCTTGTTTTGTGCTCCCCTCCAAAACCTTTGTGTTCTTGTTTTAAACCTCATTACACATGAACCTTTTACCAAAAAAAATGTTTTAAGAAAACCTCACATGAAAGATAACACACGTCGAAAATACACACAAGAAATGTGCATAAAGAACAAGAGCTTTTACAACATGGTTTTGTGACAGGTTGAAAATTCAAAACTCAACACAAAATTGGTTTCGCATTGTGTTTCAATGCAAAATCTAATTTTGAGCCTTGTCAAAGCTTTTTGTAAAATTTTCACCTCATCTTCTCAATGTTGGTTCATGTTTTGAAAAAACACAAGTGTTGACCCCATGTTTGAATTATTTTATGGAAAAACCTAAGGTTATAAATTTATTTTGGCATGATGTGAAAGCATAGTGGCAAGCAAAAAAGTATAAGACACAACATGCATGGGTGAGGTTTGATCAATTACATCTCGAAGTAAATGTTATGGAAGAGGAACACACATTATAAAGTTGATTAATCAATTATGGAAAGGGAACTATATGCAGGGTGGGGAAAATGCAATTTCATGGAACAACTTTTGGTAACCTGATTCTTCTAGAAGCTTCAAATTTGTGTGAATTGTTTTTAAGAAGAATTGTTTGGACTTTCTCCTTCCATGTTTAAGGTGAAAAACTTTTCTTAACCAACAAAAAATAAAACAAATTCTTTGATCATGCTTGATCCGCTTGTAAAGTGCATGCTATTCATAAGGTTGAATTTGTGAGATGTTATTTTGTCCATGCAAATGGAGTGATGCATAATTGTTTTGGCAAGTGGAAGAGTTATTGAACTTATACTAATCGGAGAAATATGTTTTAATTTTGCATCAAAATCCACTTCATGGTCTAGATGTTCACATTCTCTTTGAAAGTGATCTCTCATTTTCTTAATTCTATATGCCCATGAAATGTTACATCATTGTAGAAGCTCAACCAAGCTCAATGGCAAGTCTTTCTTCAAAAATGATTGGTTGGTTTTGTCAAAACAAATTCATTAGTTGTTGATTGATGCCAATTTATGCATCTATAACATTCATGTTGTTGTGGTAACATGGCACACCATGCAATTGGTTATAAGACAATGCAAGCAACATGAGCCTACTTTGAAATCTTTATCAAGCTTTATGGCTTTTGCAATTGGTAATCTTTATCAATTATTCATTTTGGAATAACTAGTGATGGCAATAGCACGTGTGACACAAAGGACCAATAAGAGGAATTGAAAAGTGGTGTGGAGGTTTTGCAACAAGACTTTAATGCATTTGTGTAGGGAATGCAAGAGCAAGGATGGAAGCTTAGTATGCTTGTGTTCAAAATCCCCAACAACGCACCAATTCAATTGAAAGTTATTTGTTGAATGAGCTTCTTTACACTTGGAACTTTAACACAATATCTTGACACATGCAAAATTTCCCTTATGATTACACAAAGGGATTCAACCACGCCCACTCACAATTCTCTTTGTGAAATATAGACAAATTGATTTAGCAATGTAGAGACAATCTTGACAAACTAATTCAGCAATGTAGAGAAAATCTTGACGAGATCATTATGGCTTACTACCATATATCTTAAATTCAGCATCATTTTGAATCATGATATGGTTTCCTTTTGTGTTTTTTGTTTGTGTGAAGGCATTTGGGAGCCTTCCAATGGTATCAACCATTAGCCAATTCTTGAAACGTGAATTGAAAATATTGTGTTGATTGTTGCTTCCTTCTCCTATACATGCATCGGTCGTGTCTCCTAAGTGTTGTAGGAAATTGGGTGAATTGTTGGGTGTGAGGAGATGGGGAATAGATGCGTTGCAATGCTTTCTCCACAACTCATTGCCACATGCCATGTAGAGTCTCCTCAATTGAATGCAAAGAGAAGTAATACAAGTGAGGCATAGCAAATGCTCATGTATATGCATTGAAAAATTGATGACATGACATTCTATGGGTACGTAACACAATTTCACTAAAAGAGAAAAAAAATGCAAACATTGCATATGGGTGGAGCTAGATCAAGTATGAGAGAAAACTAGGTTTTGCTAGATACTAATTTCAACATGTTAATTCTAAACCTCCGCATGAAAACAAGACTTGATGTCACCTTTACCTCCATCCCTCACCAAGGACGTTTCATCTTGAGTTGCACATGCCCTTGATCCCCTTAGCACTTTGGGCTTTCAGTAGAGAATTTTTGCAGCTACTATTTGGGCATAAATATATTGAGAGCTACGGCAATTCTCCAAAAACCTTCATCATCATAGAAGAGTTAATCCCTCAATTCATTTTTCGGTTGCTCCCATAGTAAATTGTCAAACATCTATTGGAAGCTTGGTTCACAACACACACAATCACCCCCAAAAACAAATTATAATTCTCACCAGATATCAAAGAAAGAAATTTGGGAGAAATTTGGGTTTGCAAACCACTGTACCTTGTCACTATGATTTTGGAGCTTAAGACAAAATCATGTGCTTCAGAAAGAAAGTTTTGTCTGCTGCTTTCATGAAGACAAGATGATCATCCATCATCACTGCCCACACATCTGCAAAGACAAAACTTCCAATTTGAGAGATTCTTCATAAGGTATATCTATGATATGAGAAATTTGGGATTCTTGGAAGTCCATTATTGTCACAAAAAACTGAGCTCAAACAACAACACATCACAGTGAACCCTGAAAATTTCACCAACTTTTGGGCTAA
>Ga0209611_10002029_pt1 | contig 35391 bp, 36 predicted proteins | sample S1TSphgellanicum_3_FD_187693 | JGI IMG/M metagenome (GOLD analysis project Ga0209611, IMG submission 187693) | Host-associated microbial communities from peat moss isolated from Minnesota, USA - S1T2_Fc - Sphagnum magellanicum MG (SPAdes) (version 2) | ecosystem: Host-associated > Plants > Peat...
AAAAAAAAAAAAACACATTCACAATTTAAAAATTAGTAATGCAAATGAAATGAACTGAAAAAAAACAAAACCAAGAAAAAAAAGAAAAAGAATGTATCTGCAAATTACTTTGGGTTGTGGTATGCTTACATAGGAAAAGGCCCTATACTCAGGCCCTTCTCCTACACCTAATTGGTAGGCCTCACTGTAGACCTAACAGCTGTTACCACCAGGGAGTGGGGAGAGCGTTTGGCCAACTCGGGCTCCTAGCTCGCTCCCAACCTTGCCTTGAACTAAGAGGCAGAATTGGCCAAACCCTCCCCACCCTCTAGTACAAAATCAGTGCCAAATAGTTTTAATACAGATTTAATACTGAGTTTCAGCATTTCATACTGAGATTTAATAAAATGTCTTTACTTTGCAGATACATTTCATACTGAGATTTAATAAAATGTCTTTACTTTGCAGATACCACTGAAAGAGAGGATAGGGGGTGAAACGAGGCCCAAAGACAGGGTGTAGACAGGGTTACTTTACAGATAACTTTAATAAAGAAAGGAAAGAGAAACATGGGAATTCCTACTTCCAGCATTTCTATCTCATTTCTTACTCAATCCTGGGGCTGTTGGTTCATTCCTGGTGTTCCTGACTCATTCTCGGAATTTTTCCTTAAGCATGATGCCCCACAAAAGAACCCCAATCGAAAGAACATAAACATGAATTTAATATGTACTGCATTAATATTTAAATCAAGAAATAACCACAAAGGCATTGGAATGACGATGAACACCTCTTAGGCCACAAGATGCCCGCTGGCCAGAATGTTAAGTTATGTCAAATGAATGCCTGGGATTCATCCGACATGCCTGAGTCACCTTCCTACTTCCTTGTCACAATAACTATGTGTCTACTTTTTGAAAGTGGGTAAGTATCATATGTATGTACTAAGGGTATTCAAGTGGTTACAATATAAGTGGGTAAGTCGTTAATGCGCCCGGTGATTACTAGGTTGGTAGATCCATGTGGATGATTACTACAGAGCTAAACCATCATGGTTACATACGGGACAGGAATTCCCCCCAAACCATGTTTCATTTCACACTCGATCCATCCTGCATGGTGTGTTTTTTGGGTGCTTGTTTCACTTCTAGCCTTAGGATCTATGATTTAGCCCTAAGATCTAGGGTTGGCATTAACTGCATGCGATCATAGTCTTTTAAATACATTGGGTGGATAGTGATAGTGGGTGTAGTCTTGAAGTGGGTCATGTAAATTGTGACTGAACTTTGAATTTGGTTATGCTTGCAACCCACCAACTTACCATGCAGGTGTTGTGACTACTCAACAACCAATCTAGGTACTTGCTCAAGATACTAATTGTGGACAATTTTTGTTATTGTGCTTTCATTCCCAATGTGTCTTTAGGTAGTAGTAGTAGTTCAGCAAAATTTTGTACACCTGATGAGTAACCACTTACAGCTTTCTGTTATATTCCATGATGTTGTTTTGTCAGCTTGTACTTAGTACTACATACTTTACTTGGACATTGGAGGTTTACATCTTTGCATATAAACCCAAGAAAAGTGCGAACACCCAACAACTTTTTATGTGCAGAGTTACTTCCAATGGTTCATACCTTGTGTTTGCTGCACTGTACTTTGTTGCTTCTGAGTCTAAGGGAGAGACACTAGACTTATCGGTAAAGTCACCCTGTCTTTGGGCCTGCTTTCACCCCCTATACCCTCTTTCAGGGTGAACCCCTTTTGGGGGAGGGAGGCAACAGCCCCTTCAGTCCCCTATACCCTCTTTCAGTGGTATCTGCAGAGTTAGGAAATTTTATTCAATCTCAGTATGGAATGCTGAAACTCAGCATTTATTGCACAAGGTTCAAGACTAATTTTAATAGTGGTACATGTAGGAGAAGTGAAAATATATGTACCAGCGGTGGAGGCGCTCAGGCAAAAGGAAAGAAAGGATGAAACTGAGTTTACCACCAATATTGCTTGAAAAACTAGTTTGGGTCTCAATTATTACAATTTGTAAAATTTTCATTCCCAGTTATGTGTTTGATGCTCTATTAGGCCAAAACTGACTGTTGTTGCCCCCTAATCGTGGGATTTTACGATAACTCTCTACTATGATGTAATTTTTTCATTTGGGCTCACATTTTGAGGACTGTTCACCAGGTGCTACTGTGAGTCTCTGGGTTCTTTTGTTTGGAGGAACTTCATGGAACTTTTTTTTAAAAAATTGTTGCTGCTTGGAACTTGGCTTAAGGGGTGCAGAGCCATGGCACGATGAGCTGCTCGTTGGCTCTGCCCAGAATGAACAGACTTTGCATCTGTGTAAGGTTTGGGAAGTGATGTTTGCTTTTCAAACTTTGTTGGCTCTGGTCCACAAGGGAATCACAAGGGTCCTCGCATCCATGTAAGATGTGAAATATAATTTTGATTTGATGTAGGAATCAAATCTGAAATGCTATATAAGAATTATTTACTGGAAGATACTAATTTTTGTAAAGGTTTATTTGTTATTGAAACTCAATTAAGTGTGAACAGGATTTTAGTTTTCTTGTTTTCTAAAGTTTACTTCAAGATGTGGTTTGAAATTCACATCTTTTGTGTTTAGAAATTTTTCAAAACATATAAAAAGAAAAAAATTGCATGTTTTTATGTTTGTGATTTTGTTAGCTTTGATAGTGTTGAGCACCGATCTTGTAAGGCATGACATATATCTTGACCCAAGACTTGGTTAGATTCTTTAAGCAGCTACTTTCCTAATTAAAAAAATAGTTCTTCTTATTTAAACTACATAACCATGTTCCAAAAATTCCATTCTTTCTCTCGGTTTTGATTGAACCTGACATAAAGTGAAGAGGCAATCTGTATTGGGTCATGGCCATTGGGATGACGGGGCTAATGAAGTTGGGTCTGACCCAATGGCCATTATCTGACATAATCGGTATGCAGCAAAGATTCTGCCACATCACTAGGAACTTAACTTTGTAGACGGTAATGTGATAGACCTCATGACGAGGTTCTATGTGCCAGAGGAATGCATTTGAAAGAGCAGTAGACCCTAAGAAGTGTCGGGTTAAGGATGAAGGGTCGAATCTCTCTGAAGTGACAATCATGCAATGATGCATGAGCTCCTTGCTTCTCTTTTTTGTTCATAAGAATGTTAACTTGCTCTTTTGTACTTAGGGAATGGGTTCATAGCAGGTCATTATGATGGGGAAGCCACCCTTGATGAGAGCCCCATTTGGAAGATTATATAACAATTTCATTTTGGAAGATTATGGAACATAATTTCTTGTCCTGAAGATTATGAGTATCATTGAGGCCACATGTGGTAGGTTGAAGAGCACCAATATTTCTCAGCCTATAATGTTCTGTAATGTGGGAAAAAAAAACAAATCTCTTAACAAAGATGTTAAGATTTTTGAAACACTGAGGGAGATAAGTTTTTGTCAAAGTGAACACTGGACAGTCCACTCTCCACACCAAACACAACTTGAAACCCCGCTCCCCCACCCCTCCCCAACAAGGAAAAAAAAGGAGGCCCCTTTGCTCCATGACACTACTTCTTGTTGGTTGCATGGAAATTCTATTCCTAAAATTGGCTGCCACTATTTTCTGCCTGGACAAATAGCCCTTTCTAAGAGCAGCCTACCTATTCTCCTACTTATTTGTTTCATATTAATTAGTTGGGGGTGCCTCACAAGTCCAACATTTTTTTTGGGGCAATGAGCCAATTTGATTGGCCCGTCCTAAAAAAAAGTTGAATCTATGAAGGCTCCCCAAAATAGAAAATTCTATGCAAAGATGGAGTGTCTCCCCCTTTGGCCCACCTACATAGGTGAGAAGGGGAGGACTTTGGGCAAAACGTATGGGATTAAAGCAAGGTGCTATTGGGAACACATAGGGAACATATTGGGAACCTGATGGGAACCCATTGGGAACTTGAAGGGAACATATTGGGAACGAAGGGAAAATGAAAAAATATCTCCCCCCCCACCCCTGGCCAAATTTAAAAGCAAAAAAATCAAGGCACTTTGAGTGCATGCTGAGCCTTCCCATTGGCTGCATGAAATTTCTATTTCCAAAACTGTTTGTCACCATTTTTGGCCTGGGCTAATATCCTCATTATAAACTGAGGAGGGTACTTACTTATTTATTCAGCTCTGTCATATTTTCTCTTTTCTCAATGCAGTCCTGCAGTGTCTGTCTGACCAGCATGGCTTTGCAATAAGGTTCAGTTAGGCCTGGGTACCCTTTAGGATTTTCCATCTGACTCTTACACTCACATTTCATATATACCAGCCCCAAAAATGCCACTGAAAAAATAATATTATTTTATGTCAATCAAGGGGGGGATGGGTTGAAACATGTTGAAAACTTGTCGAACTCTCTTATTTGTTAATCCCATCAACGAGACGTGCCGCATCTTTTCTCACATAATACCATGTGGTCGACTGGAAACTAGGAAGACCGACCCTATATAGGGTCAAGTGCAAACCCTACTCCTGACCATAAAATAAAATTGAGCGGATGTGTGGCTGGTGCAGAGGGGAACAAAAAGAAGAGTGAAGTGAAGTGAAGTGAAGGGGGAAATTCTTAAAAAACACATTTTTCTGGATTGTGCGCAATAATGGCAGATACCCTTACACAACTTGATTCACTAGCTCTCCTTGCTATCACCATCTTGTTGTTGGCTCTGCCCCCTAAGGAGAGAGAGACTTGGGAACAAAATGTAGTTTTCATTCGGTCTCACATTTTCAGGAGTGTTCTGCAGGTGTTAGTACGAGCTGTGAGTTTGTTGATTTTTGGAGATCTTCATGGAAGATTTCATATCTTATGTTTGAGTTCTTCTTGCTCACGAACTTGCATGATGGGCACAGTCGTCATTATATTGTGTGATGAGCCACTTGTTAATTATGTACTCGAGCTTGGGTTAGGGTTTGGCTGTTTCCCCAATTCCTGGTAAGCCAAAATCAGCCAAACCATGCTGTTATCAGCTATTAGGTGTAAGAAAATGGCCAAGTTGTTGGTTAGGTCTCCTGAATCAATACCAATTGCTCAATGGTCGATTCAGCATGAGAATTAGTCAATTAAAAGGGATAGTAAATCCTAACTAGCTCTTTAGGGGATGATGATGCAAGGTGGCTTCAAACTAGGATTTGTCAATTTTTTTGGAAAAACAAATCTTAAATATTAAAGCATCCTCTTTGCAAGAAAGGGAACATCCTATATTATGATATTTTTTATTTTTCGCAATTTATTTATGCCAAAATTCCATCACATCAACTTGGAAAAAAACTTGAAAAAACTAACTATTTTCCCAAAACGTTATTTGCCATCATGACCAATGTCAAATAGCCACTTTGTGCCTTTGCCTTTCCCCAAAAGCTTTCATTTGATGATGATGCAAATGCAGTTGTTGGATCACTTGGATGATTCATCTCACCTGCTTAAATCGCCAGACCATTCAACAACAAGGCAAAAACCCTTGGCACACTTGCAACTTGCCACGCCATATTCCCCTTCTTCAACAATGATCACATGTTCTCCCTTTGCCTCTTGTCTTGGATTTCCCTTAACTAATGTAAGGATTTTGTGAATCTAACATCGTGTTTGTGCCTTGAGTGTTGGTGGTGGAGGAATGTTACAATTTTAAATATTTACAACATTGTTGTATTTTCATAAATCTATCACTCTCATTTGAATTTTGATGTAGTTTGGAAATCTTTGAGAAACATGGATTTAAAATATTGCAATGAATTTGGAAATCTATGTCCCTTTGCTAAAAATGTTAAAGTGAATGTGTGATTTTAATCTTAAATATTGCATCTTGCATTTGTCTTTGTGTGCATTTTGGAGTCTAATATTTATTTTTTATGTTTTGTGCATTATGCAAGAAATCAAGAACATTTAGGGTTTAGTGCTAAACAATGAATGTTCACAAACTTTGTTGATTATATTCAAACATAGAACCTTCAAGCTTCAACGAATTTCAACATTCCTTATTTCATGTGTGTCTTGTTAAGTGCCCATCAATTTTGCACATGTCGACTTTGCAATATATAGTAGGTGTGTGTGGATATTTTGTAGTGTCTTTTAACTAGGATTTATTAAAACTCTTAACTTTTAACTTTTGTTTTTATAATTGAGTATTTTCTTTTTTCATTCACTATGTATTTTGTGAATTTCAAGTAACACTTTATAATTCCTCCTAAACCTCTTAGACCCCCTAGCAATTTCAAATTACATTACTTCTTCAATTAAGAATTCATAGTGTTAACAATGTTGTTAAAATTAACAACCGAAATGTTATGAGAGTTATGAGGGACAAAAGGAAGTCAATAGTGAATGAAAAAGGTTCATCCCAAATTGATTTAACTTTTGGAGTTAAACTTGAATAAAACCCAAAGAAAACAAGCTTAAATTTAAGAAAAGAAAAAGGCCTTATGAGTTGAATTGAAAAATTTCAAAATGTATGGATTGCCAAATTGCCATGTGCCAAAAGTATTTTGAGTTAAGATGGGCTTGTCGCCTGTGTGTTTAATGCAAGATTTGCACAATGGTTATGGGTAAGGAAAAGTTTATTGTTCCTAAGTTTGACTTTCTAAATTGCAAACACCTTTATAGGAAGAAAACTACTTCCCCATGCTCAATGTTCCTAAAGGTATTATCTATTAAGTTAAAGATTGTCAAGATGTTAATAATGAATTGTTATATATTTCCAAAAGTGGGGAAAGTGTGTTGGACAAAATGATGCAAGGTATGACACATGAGGGCTTGAAGAAAGTCGTTCAATTTGCAACAAATTTTTACCTACTTAAAAAGGGAGAACTCATGATTGAACATGAAAGCATGAACGATTTGTTGTAGTTTATTCAAGTCAAGAACATTAGCGTGGTAATACTTGTTGATCCATGGCTGAAATAATGCACAACATTGTCAAAGCAACCACTATAGGTGTGAAAACAAGAAAAAAATCTCCATCTCTTATGACAAAGATACCAATGTTAATAATTATAGTTGGATATCCTTTCATGTGTATATCATCTAGGAAAGGTCTTGAATTCCAATTATAGTCTCCTTTTGAAAAGGTGATTGAAGGGGATGATGTTAGAAAATTGATTAAAGTGATCATTCAAACCTTTTTAATTGTTGGTGGTTTGATAGGTTAATTGTTGTCCTCCAAGCTTATTTGTTTGAGTTAATGGTGTGAATGTTGTTTAAGGTGTTAAGATTGGAATCACTTAACAAATTGAATTAGATCATGCTCTTCATATGCATGTATCCATTAAATGGCCAATTGAACTAATCTTGTTGTGCAATTCTATTTAAAATGAACATGATTTATAAATTGGATAATTTGTTTCAAACCTTATATGTTTATTTCAATAAAAGCCTTAGGTAAGTGATGCAACCTAAGGTTATCAAATGATATCAAGGGTAAAAAATCATATAAATTCTCAAGTTTCTAACAAAATGCAAACCATAAGGTTTATTAGTTCCCAAGAAAGAAACAAAGGTGTGAAATCCAAAATGGGACCATGACAAATTCACAAGTGAAAGTTTAAAGTGAAATCAACTTGAACTTGAACTAATAAAGATTATGGTGAATGCAAACTAGAATTAAAAAGGAACATGAATGAACTATTCGTGAACTAAATTCACAATACACACCATGAACCAAACTTGGAAATTCTTTGATTGACAATGGGGGTTGCATCAAATTAACAAAATGTCATGGTATTCTTGAAAATTCCCATTTTTACCAAGTTATGAGTCTCATAATTTTTTCAATTCATAACTCTTGCATATTAGCTTTGATTGAGGAGCTTCCCAAAACAAAGTTGTAGCCCTTAAAAAAACCTTTTCTAATGCCATATTAGATGTTCAACTTGAAAATCATTTGACCTTTATTTCTTAGGTTGTAATGATTGAGAGTCAAATTAACAACTCCAAACGAGAAATGCAAACCCACTTTCAATTTATGCATTCCAAGATCTTTCTAATGGTGTGATTGGGGTCTAATTTGGACAACATTTATTACTTGCAATTTTGTTCCAAAAGTTTAAGACTTTCGTAATACTACAACTCCCAAAATGCTTCTTATTTGAAAATGCTTGGGATTCAATTCCTTGCACTCTCCCAAATTTGTGAAAGTGTGCTTGAGTCCCAAGACAATTTTTTGGCCCACCCCCATTTTCATGCTTTAGTTTTAATTGTGAACCCATAGTTAGGTTCACAACATTCAAAATGACCTAGAACTTAATGAGCTTATTGACATTATGAAAATGAGTAAGGTTATAAGTTATTGAAGAATGTCAAAGCAAGTGGATTTCAATGTTGGAACCTACCAAAAAGGTGATAAGTGAATATTGCATTTTAATGGTGAAGATGACTATGGATTTTACTAATAACAATTTTGCAAAGGCACAAACTTTGAAGTTTTATGTGATATTGAGGTCTTACATGGGTTGACAATCTTGTTACCAATGTTGGATGAAGTGAACATCTTGATAAATTTGGCCCAAGTTTGGGATGTTTGAGATCAAGCATGTTTCATGACCTCTTTCATCATGAGGTGGATAATAGACCTAAATACATGTATGGAACACTTAACCTTTGGTTATGATGGACAACATTTGTGGGCAAAACATTTAGACTAGCTAACAAATGTTGTGAGTTTTGTGATAAAAAATGTGCACATTTAGGTTGTGAAAATTGTGAAAAATCAAATGCAAGAAGTAGTTGAATACTTTATTTTAGAATTATAATCCCACTTTCCTTCACATGGTGTTATGAAGATTTGGGGGTAGTTTTCTTTTAGTATTTGATGATGACAAATTGTGAGGAGTCTTCAAGAGACACATCAATGTGATTAATGCCTAATATTGCTACCCCAAAAGGATTGGGCTTGATTAGACTTCAATACTAGAAATCTTATTTTTGATGTTCTTGGAATTACAAATGTCATTCTTCAAGTTAGCAATTAAGACCAATGTTGTTAACCATGGGTTCTCCTTACATTATGAATTTTATGACTTGGCTTTGGAGATCTTTTTTCTCTTCACAAGTGATTGCACACAAGTTGTCGAAAGACTTATGTTGGCCTAAATTGTCACGGTGCCAGTTCTTGGTTACGTGGAATAAAAAGATGCTTCAACAACTTGAATTAACTTTGCAATCCACTAACAATGCATCTACACCTCATGGTTTAAATCTTTATTCAACAATTTTACTTAACCATAGATGATTGTAACTAAGGACATGTGAGTTTGATATGGCTTTGAAAATCAATTTTGATTTTTGTTTGAGTAAGTTGAGGTTTGGATTCTTTCCATTGGCCCTTAGTTTCCATGACATGGATATGCTTGATGTGTATCATAGTCACAACATACTTTTGTCTTGGGAATACAAACAAGTTTTGTTCTTATAGTTATTATGTTTTTTGTGTGTTCATTTGCACTTGGCTTATGTTGCAAAGGGCAATCTAGGGGTTCCATCCCCTCAAAAATATGTTTTCAGCAAGTAAGTTTTTGAAATTGTCGATAATTTGAACTTAGTGTGTTTTAAAACTTGTTTTGTGCAATATATACATGTGACATGTGTGCCTTGTGAAAGAGAAGATTTGTGCTCCAATGGGCAATTCAAGAGTTCAATTCCTCAACAAGTCACATTGTCAAAATCTCCACCTCATGGAACTTGGTTCACCACAAATAGGATTAGTGGAACATTTAAGAATTGCCTAATTTAAAAAATGGGCCAAACAAAACATAGCCAAATTAAATTGCATTGCAAATTGAATTGGAGGGAGTCAAACATTTCATATAGACACAAAAATAAATAAATAAATAAATGATCAGCAGAGGTTTTGGAAAAGAAAGCTAAATCACCCACCCCTTCGACAAACATTTCACCAAATCATCCATTCAGGCCATGATATGAATGCTTGCTCCTAGCCAGGGGTAGCTATTTCTGAAAGTTGAAAGTAAAAACCATACTGCCCTCTATACAGGTGCAATTTACAACTGGCTTCTGCTCTGCAGTCCTGTTTGTTTGTGTGCAGTTCCGTAGTGTACCGTTTCTGCAAACAGTTGAAAGAAGTGGTGGGCTACTGTCAGTTTTCATGGACTAGAAAATTCTGTGTTTTTTCGGCGACGTTGTTGTTTCTTCAAGCTTTGTCAACTGCATGCAGATTGGACAAGTGCACTTTACAAACAAATCCCACCCAACCCCCCCTACCCCCCCCTTGCCCCCGCCATTGTGTGTGTGTTCAGACTTCTTTGGGTAATTGGGAGTTTCTACCAGTGTCTGGCGGGTATCTAATTTTGTTGATAACCACCCATTCCAGTTATTTTACGATTTTAAAAAGAATCAAAAGAATTCCCATTTTTAGAAAAAACTCAGAATCAAAGAAGCACCAGCTACACTTTTTTTTCAAAAACTTCAAAGAACCGCAAGTTCTCCTGAAGGAATTATTTGGCGGTTTTCAGGAAAAAAAAACCAGTGGGTTTGTCAACGGTTATTTGATTCTTCCAATTTTGAGAACCATGGTTATATATATATATCAACCCGGGTATTTTGTTTTAGCGAATCATGGTTATGATCCTTAAGTATTATAGGAGAAGGTTTCTCCTTTAGGCCCTTCCAAATTTTTTGAGGTGCATACCGAGGCCGATAGGCCGAGGATAGGAGTCCAAAATTCCGGAAGGGCCAAAACTCCTGCGTAACAAACCTATCCTATTTCCGCTTTCTTTCTGTCACTTTTGTCTCTTTTCTTTCCTGCCTCCTTTCTTCTTTCCGTTTTCTTTTTCCCTCTAAACCTGTCCCTCCTCCATACTTTCTGCCCTAAAACATTCCGTCCTTCTTCTTTATGCCGTCTGGGTTTTGGCCGTTGTCCTTCTTAGTTTAATTTTCATCATTTCTTTTTGTCCTTAGTAGTCTTGTATTTTTTTTATAAAAAATCTCTGAGTTTCAGTTTTTAAAATTTTGATGGACTTTATTAATTAGTTGACATTTCTTTTATAAAAAACTATTTCATTTACTTTCTTTCTGGTAAAGGATCTTTTGGAAAGGAAAAAACATATGTTAAGGAAATCTAAGGGTTTGGAAAGAAATCTGGCCTTAAGGGAAAAAAAGAAATTGAGCATTAAAACAAAGAAATTGTATCCTTCAAGTTTTGGTCCCTTCCAAAATTTGGAAGCGACCAGTGACAGCCTTGTGGGTTTAGGGTTTAGGGTTCCCAGGTTTAGGGTTTAGTTGCACCCTTTTAGTGCTTGACAGGATTGCTTAGGTTAGTCTACCAAGCAAGAGGGATTAATTTTTCAATTGTGATATTCTTACACACACACACACACACACACACATTTGGGATTCAATTGGAAGAACCATAATTCTCATATATATATATATAATCCTTGTGGCATACTATGCTCTAGTCTAGCTTGTGATTCAACTAATGTAAGTTGAATTTTTTAATTTTCATTAAATTTTCAATGACAAAGATTACTCAAAATTCAATATCCCCTTCTCAGTCTAAGAATGACAAATTCACTTGCATAAAATCCTACTCATTGAGGACTTTCCAACAAATACCAAAAGCATGCCCCAATTTCCTTAAATTTTTTAGTTTTGATTTTATTGAGCTTTCAATAACAAAATTAATCAATGCTCGATAACTTTGACATTAAAAGTCTAAACATTACAAAACCACCTCAATGCACCTTTACTCATTGAGAGCTTTGCAAGGGTAATAAGTGTGTAATTGGGGATGCCATGGTTTGGGAGATCTCAACCTAACCCAAAAAACAAACAAGCAACCTCCCTTAATAAATAAATATACTGACAATTTGTTTGTTTTGTTTGTCACATTGAGATCTCCCAAACCATGATGCCCCCAACACACACTTTGGTACTGGTGGAAAGCCCTGAATGAGTAGGGGTTTCATAATGTTTAGACTTGTAGAGCACCAGGTATTGCATATTGAACAATTTTGTTGTTGAAAATTTAACAAAATCAAAACACAAAACTTTGAGTGAAATTGGGGCACAATCTTGGTACCATTGGAAAGATCTTGATGAGTTGGATTTTATGGAGGTGGTTTTTTAATGTAATTTCAAACTTATGGTGGGAAATATATGGAATTTGAATAATCTTTGTCATTAAAGCTTCAACTAAATTACTCCAAAAAATGGCCTTGGAGGGAGATATCATCTGGGTAATGAGTTCACACTTGGGCCATTGGCATAGGCCACACTATGATCTCACAATTCTGCTCTTGCCATAAGGCCTAGGCCAAAAATGGTAAAGAACATAAATATGCATAGAAACCAATGAGGTGAGCCAGCATATCTATAAAAGATGGGCAAAATCAACCCATACCAACTTTGGGTTTTGCTCTTTTGGCTCGGACTTGGGTCATCTCTCTTTTGTTTGTTCCATCTTTTCCCCCCTTTGCTGGGTGCTTGCTTTGGTTAATGAAGTTTGCCAAGGGTTTCATCCATACCAATATGCTTTAGTTTCTTGTTAAAAACAGGATGAAATTTTATATATTTTAGGTAGGTAGCTAGCTAGCTATACACCATGTGCATAGTGCATACCTAGTTTGTCCAGAGGACATGAGAGCAGCTGGCTACCTATGTTACACACCCACCCCCCATTGTGCCAAAAACTATTGGCAATAGAAATTCCAATTTAAAGGGGGGCAAAACAAAAATGCCACAAGCATTTTCTAGTGAGGAACATTGATGGTGGATAGCCCCTTTACATGGCCTTCTACACACGACAAAAAGAAATGAGTATTCAAATAGTCCCTTTAGATGGCCTTTAACACAGGACAAAAAGAAATGAATGTTCAAATAGTGCCATTACATGGCCTTTTACACAGGACAAAAAGAAATGAATGTTCAAATAGTCCCTTCAATAACATGGTCCTCTACATAGCATAAAACGAAATGAATGTTCAAATAGTCCCTTTACAGGCCCCTTTACATAGCATAAAAAGAAATGGATGTTCCAATGGTTCCTTTAAAAGGCCCTCTAAATTCAGAGAAAATAGAAAATGAAAGAATGGGGGAAATAGGTAGTACCTTTAAATGGGCCTTCAAATAGGAATGATATGTAGGCATGGTCAAATAATCTCTTGAGATGGCCTAAAATGGCAAGAAAATGAAAGGAATAGTTCAACAGTGCCTTCTAAGAGGCCCTTTAAAAGGCAAGACATATGAAGGAAAGGTTAATACTCAGAATCTTAAAATAAGGGAATAATTGAAATAGTCCCTTTAAACGGCCTTTAAACTTCAACCACATGAGGGGATGCTGAATAAGGTGATCCCTTTATGTGGCCCTTCATATGGCAAAGGAAATGACGGGAGTTAGGGAATGGTGAAACGGTCCCTCTTAAATGGAAAGAAAATGAGGGATGGATGAGAGAAAATGCATGGATGATGATCGCACAGTGGAATTTGTCGAAAGACAGCCAAAACGGAGGCAGGTACAATGAATCCGAAGTCACATTCATCATGTTTGTAGATGAGAAAATAGAAGAACTTCCAGCGCGATGGTCGTGACGTAGGCGGATACAATGAATCTGACGGCCACATTCATCATGTCTGTGGATGAGAAAGACGACGAAGAGCGTGCAGTTCCGACAGCCACATTCATCATGTTTGTGGATGAAAAAGACGACAAAGAGCGTGCAGCGATTGGCATCACGGAGGCGGATACAAGAAAATCTGATTGCCACATTCATCATGTTCGTGGATGAGAAAGAGGAAGAAGAGCGTGCAGCGATGGACGTCACGGAGGCGGATACGATGGTTCTGACGGCCACATTCATCATCTTTATGGATGAGAAAGACGAAGAAGAGTTTGCAGCGATGGACGTCACGGAGGCGGATACGATGGTTCTGACGGTCATATTCATCATCTCCATGGATGAGAAAGACGAGCAAGAGCGTGCAGCGACGGGCGTCAGGAGGGAAGGTACAGACACACACATAGCTACCACGGCGGTCGTCTGTGTCGCAAAGCGCAACGAGGGAGGAGCTGCTGGTGTTGCCGCTGCAGGAGCATAATACCACTCCGTCGCACCGGGATCTAGAATACGGTGTGTCCGATTGTTGCCAAAAAAAATTCAAGAAACGATCGGTGCATCCGATTCCCCGTATTTGGTGCCAGGACGGCGTGATTCTGGATCGTTGCTGCTTTTGCGTAGCGGCGACCACCCCCCCCCCCCCCCCCCAACCCTCTCCCCCGCACCTGGCAAAGTTCGCTATATAATCTCCACAAGATTTGGATAATAGACGAACACACAACCAGACCGTCGACGAATTTCGGAGTTTCCTTCCTCTTTTGTCTTGTCCTTGTTTTCCAGCTTCTGCGTTCGCGTTTCTTCGTCTTCTTCTTCTTCTTTCTTCTTGGAGGGCTTGGATTCCGCAGCTATGGGAGGTGTATCCAAGGCTTCAGTGGAGGCGACGCTCACCAACAAATTACAACCAGTGCACCTTGTATTAGCCGCTCCCTCCCTCCCTCGTCCACTTTTTTTCTCACAATTTGTTTGCCTTCTTTGGTACTTGCTCGAATGTCGCCACCCGCCGGCCGGTCCTCTCTCTCTCTCTCTCTCTCTCTCTGTGCGCGATCTGATGTTATTATTGCTGGAAAACCATCTCCCTAAAGATGCTCAGATCTTGGTCTACAGCCAACCAGTTCTGTTCTTGTTTTTCGCTCGTGGACGGGCTCAGATCTTTCTCTGCAGAAAATTTCCAGAACTTGTTCGTTGAGCCTTGCTAGACGACATTCACTTCGGAGTGTAGTTGTCTGGTCTCGATACCGAACTTACCGTAAGCCAGAGCTTCTTTGTCTTGTTGAGAAGATGCAGAATCGGAGCTCCGGACTGCTGGCAGTGCCGGTCACGAGAAAATTCAGTTTGTCCTTGTTGTGCTTTCTTTTGTCTTCAGAATTTCTCCTGGAGAGATGTACGCGTCTTCCAGATTCCACGCTCTTGTCGTGTTTGTGTACTTCTTTCTCGTCTTAAATCCGTGATTTCTAGCATCTAGATATGCCCGATGATTCTTGGGCATCGTTCTGCTTTATGCTGCAGGTAATGATACTTGTAAAGAACGTTGTTGCTAAACGCGAAAGGTAGCAGCGCTATTGTTTAGGAAGAGGTTGATCGCTTCTTCAGTATCTAATCCTCTGCGGGACCCAGATTCATTGTCGAATTATGCTGCACTGCGTTGATCCAGTGGAGCCTGCCAAGAATCCGCCCGCATTTGCTCGAAGTTCAGACCTGCAGCGATCGATCACCTATTTTTCCATCTATCAATGGAGAAGCACACAGTCGTACAACTGAACATAGATCTTTTCTACTAAGTTCTGGAATGTTCAGAAACCCGGAGCAACTTAGCCAGTCCCTGACTTGTTCTTCTTGTACGCATGTCGTCCATTCTCTCAGTATGGACAGGAGCTATGAGGATTTGTTGAACTGTTGGCATAAAATGTCCATTACTGACACAGTGATGTGTATTGGATGTGTGTTGGGCTGCCGGTGTGATGGATATGATGGGGACGTGCTGTGCATCAGGATGTGGTAGATACTTCTGGCGGGTGAGTTGAACAAAACCTTCTTAGTTAGCAGCTAGCCGCTTACAAGTGTGAGAAAGTTGATGTTCTTAGCATGAAGAAGGCAGCAGACTCATTCCTCTTTTTGGCTGGTTTTGCATCCTGTTCCCCACCCACCCTTAGGTACAGAATGCATCGAGAGTCATCAATCATCTTGTTTTATGTACGTTCAAGGAGGATTTTTTTGCAAGATATTTTAAGCGTTCGTAACACAAGGACATTCTCAGTACATTCAAAGATGTTCAACTTAGTAACCTTTTTCTAGTGTAAACTTGTTGAACATGTAGCTATAATTTGTTGGTATGCAGAAGGAAAAGTTCAGTCACATGATCCCAATCGAGCTTCTCCCCTCTCTGTGTGAAGTGCATTGCTTCATTATGTTCATTTGTGTTCAAGGAGTGTTTGCATGCTCATTAGCCATGTTTGGAAAAGTACCTTCAGGGTACAGTGATAGGATTTGCTGTGTTTTGTTCACACCCTGATCCAGCTTCTTCCCCTGGTGAAGAGTGCATTGGTTCATGTTGATTTATATATTCATGGACTGTTTGCATGCTCATAAGCGATGTAGACAGTAGTAGCCTCTGGGTACAGTGAAGGGATTTTGTTGGGTTTGCTCCTCTGAACTCTAGAAGATTCTTGGGATTCAGACTCCTGAAGAAGAAGCTGAGGACATCACAAATGGGTTCTCTCAGTCAGATGGCTAAATTGTTAAGTTTTGCAGATGTGGAGCGAGCTTTGACGTTCAAGTTGTCTCAGCAGCCTTTGAGGGGAAGAGGCTCCTTGAGCGGCACCGACTCGTGAATGCTGCTCTGAGTGAGGAGATGAAAGAAATCCACGCACTTTCCATCCGCAAAGCTCTCACCCCTCAGCAATGGAAAGAGCAGCAGCAGCAGCAGCCACAGGTTCCTGCAAATATCCCACAGCAACCCGTTGAGCAGCAGAAGAATCTTACTGCAACTGTGTAGGGAAATTTTCCTCCACCTTGATGGGTTCTAGCTTCTTGCTCCTTACAACATCCATCATAGCAAGGTCAAGGTTTTGAGCTAAAGGTTTGCATCTTTAGCTTTGTAGTACGAGGTAAAATTCTTACAGATGAAATAAATGCCATTTAATTTTGGTATCTGCAAATGGCTATCTCTTACCTTTTAAGCGTATTTTACTTTGCCCCATGATTTTGTACTTGTAGTAACTCACAGAGAACTCTTATACATATATACATACTCCTAATGCTTCTGCAGTTCTCCTACATAATGTAGTTCAGTTTGTGTTCAGCGTGTACTACTTGGCAGCTGGATGCTGATGGAAAGGGAAAACAAACTCGTGTGTGTTCATATCATGTTGCAAGCATATAACTAGTTATCCACTCAAGTGCAGTTTCTCTTGCTTCTATACCCACTTCTGAACCGTCCTCCTCCCACTAGAAAGGTATGTATGTATGAATGCATCCACCACCCTTGTCAGAACTGGAGCAATGTACCAATTGAGAGAGCACTTGATTGGAAATGTAATTTAGACTCTTTTTTATTTGTCTGCCATGGAGAAAACAATTAGAAGGTATTGTAAGAAAGCAAGCACTGTTGTGGCATGGAAAGAGTTGATCTTCTATTGTGGAAGGGACAAACCAGCGGTTGTGTGGGTATCAGAAATGACCCCAAACTCTGCTGGTTATCAGGATGGTTCTTTAGTCTTATAACCAATGTTCTCAGAAAATCAGAACTGCCCACAAATCTGTGATTCTTGTTTGGTTCTTTCATGAAACCCATCGGTTCATTGAGTTTTCAAACTCCACTTCCCCCCTCTCCCCCCAGAACTGGCAGATCTGGAATTTTGAGATTTCTTTTCCACTGAAAACAGAAATTGGCAGTTCTTTGATTTCTAACTTTTAAAAAAAAAAGGTAACCAGGGGTTATTAACAAAATTAAATACCCACACAACACTGGAAGTGACCTGTGTGAAATGGAGGTGTTTCCCATCTCAAGAGTCGTGTCAGATAATAGTATGAGCACCAGGGGGCATATTCTGCCATATTTGTCCAACCTCGTTGTGGCACCAAATAGGCCAAATCATTTTCTTCACCTTTGCAGAATCAGCAAGCACAGTGGATTCTGCGTGCTGAATCTGCCCACTGGTGCAGTTAACATTGGGGAGTGGGCTGCCCATGGCAGATATTATGCCAAGTACATCTGCCCAATGCTTCCACTCATGTGCAACCATGCCACCTAGAAGGCTTGCCCAAGGTGGCAAGCCAACGGACAATCTTGCCACGTTGAGGGCTTGCCTGAAGGGGCAAGCTGTCACCTAGAGGTAGGCTTGCCTCGAAAAATCAGGCATGGGCAGCCCATTCTAATACAAAACTTGACTACAATGTAACTGGTTTTGGGATCTTATTCCACTACGCAAAGAACCACTAGAGTTTTTCTAGTGTTCGTTAATGATGCCTTACCCCCAGTAAACTTTTTTCCTCACTAGATGATTGCACCCTAACCAAGAATTTCCTCTTTAAAGAAAGGAGGAACCTTGTGTTTAAGGTGCCTCCTCTCCTCTTAAACAAAATCGCAGCTGTCCCTCTTACAAGCTAAATTCTAGTGGTTCTTTATGCATTCTGAGGATCTTGAATGGGGTGATTCTGAGAATTCAGGTGCCATGCTCAACTCTTGCCTCGCACTGGGCCTTCATTCTCAGAAGGGCGCCCTGTTCTCAGTCCTTTCCCTACACTTTCAAGTTTTTCATAGGTGGGATGAGTGAGTGGTGTGCTGGTTCCACCTATTCATAAAAGAACTCGTAAACTTTTTCTAGTGTATGTAGGTGGAGGGGACCTTACTGTCAATAAATCTTCTGCCTCAACAGAGGATGGCACCTTACAAGTTAATCATCTCCTGCTCCCATGGTTAATGGCTCATTTGCATTATTCTTTGAAAAAAATTTATCCTTTCCTCAAACATATTAGGGCCTCGAGAAGAAGCCTTCCCCCTACACCTACGCCCATCCATTGCATGCATGTGGCATCACATAGACTTATGAAAATGCCTTATAAAAGCTCCATCACGTTAATGATAACTGTCCATCTTATACATGTCCAAAACAACCTACAATTGGATGAATTGATGAATGAACTTCAGTCACTACAATTGAAGAAAAGTGAATAAACACAAACTTCATCCATGAATGTGGAACCAACCAACACCACATCCCATCACAAACTCCATAACGACAAACATTTATCTCGAGTATGTGGCACAATATGCATCATTCAGGTATCATAAATTCCTAGCATCCAGATTTCAAAGCTCTTGATAAGATGGTTAAAAGTTCACCTACACATACAAATTAGAATGAGAACAAAACAAAACCTGAAACTATATATATAGATTTAGATTTAAATTTATATTTATATTTACATTTAAACCTGAAACTGAAGTAGAACATCAGTGTTGAGTACTTTCAATCCAAAAACACAAAAAGACAGTTGAAAATGCTTTCCTTTTGTAGAGAGATATATACCACTGCTAATGCAAAATTGTGAACTAAACAAGCAAGAGTCAGTCAACACAGTTGTTGAACACCCAATCTCCATAGTCACCTCAGAAATGTGTCCTGTAATTATTATCTCTGAAACAGCAACCAGTGAAAGCTCTCTCTGAAATCATCCTCAGCTGACCACTAGAAAAAAGAATTGTTTGTGATCCACTGGCTGAAAGAATAGATCTAGAATGCATACCTAGTAAAATCTTCTCAATCAATATGCATGTATTTGCTATCCTTCCCTGCCAAGACGTTTTGACAGAAGCCTGGCATGTATAAAAAATTATCCTATCAGACTTGTTAATAACTATCACTGACTGACTGAAATTCAATTTTTTTTCTTTTCTTTCTGTCTGTTTTAAGTGTACCTCCAAGATAGAATATGCTGCAGCACTGACTGACATCAAAGTCATCCTGAAAACTCCTAAGCAGACCGTAATCCAGGAACATTTTTCAATCCCATCATTGCTACTGTTCGCTTCATTAAAATTGGTGGTTCATCAAGACCCAAACTATTGCTGAAGAGATTGGCGCGCTTTACCAGTGTTGCTTTATCCCACTTCAGAATGGTACACGAGTTGTAGTACCCCAACCATGCCTGGTATGCCTTCTCCTTTGTGTCATCACTTACAACCCGTAGAACTTTGTTCAGCTGGAAGAAACAACAAAACAGGGTTTCAAAGATAACATAGACAATAAGGACAACTTGGGATATTAGTAGTTTAGGAGGGGAAAGGTACAGAACAGGACTAGGATTTCACATAAGACACATTCAACTATTGATGCAATGTAGATAAAATATCATCTACCAACATGATGGCCACAAATGAAGACCAAAAAGGGAAAGAAGGAAGAGTCATACCTTGTCTGCAAGAGCTACATTCACATTTATGGGTGGAGCTGGAGTAATCGAGATATCCTTCAATGAGCGCAAAAACACTTCCTCCCAAGGCATCAAGAGAAGCACACCTTGGCCCTCCTTGCCAGCTCGCCCTGTTCGACCCAATCGGTGGATATACTGCTCCCGACCAGAAGGTGTCCCAACCTGCCATAGCCAGATACAACACACAACCATCAGGCAACAACATAAGTGTGCTTTCATCTCCAGAGCAAGTTGTGGCTAATAGGACACACAACAGTAAACCTGGAGCTATGAACTCAAGCAACTTTGAAAGCTCAACTTCAGACAAATAAACCATGCATAGACACACAGTGACTTCAAGATGACATTGCTTCGATTATCACTAGAAGATTTCCTGTTGGTAGTTCCTACTATCATCTCAGTGAATACATTAGATTGTGAAGTCAGGTAAAGTCAAGTTTCTCCTGTAATACTTGTTATCTACAGACGTAAATTTCCAGCATACCTGGATTCAAGTGAACCCCAAGTCTGTTGCCAACAGAAGAATCTTACCTGAACAACCAGTGTGACATCAGGGTAATCAACACCACGGGCGGACACATCAGAGGTGAACATGATTACCCCGCCTCTTGATTTCCGGAACTCATCTGACACACGAGTACGGAACACCTGTGACTTTCTGGAGTGAATCTCCAGAGTGTTCAGGCCTAGCTTCTTATAGAGCTCAGCCATCAACGCTGTCACACGTGCAGTTGTACAAAACACCAATACCTGCATGTCATCACCAAAAGGTTAATTCCAGTAGTTGCTTGCATACCCTGCAGTGTAGACAACAGACTGATGGATCACAGTGTCACATCACATAATTACACACAAGGAATACATAACAATGTTTATGAGATTGAAGAGAAAAGCGACAATAAGAATGCAAACCATTGCATCAGTTCCCACCAATCTGAAGAAACCACAACATGAATGAGAGCAGTCATAACCTTATGAGTGTCACTCACAAAGTATCAGACCAGTACCTTCATCATGAATGGCAGTGAAGAGCTGCCACTATTCCCAATGACTTCATCAGTTGCTGACAGTTGGTGTAGATCAGTAAATGATAATCTGCTCAGAATTGAGGCAAACAATTACACAAAAGTCTGCATCCTAAGTTTCTATCACATTTCTGGAAGCAAACAGGAAGACTCAGTCATGATGTCAGCTACCACTCAAGGGACATGGCTCCCAGCACGAGTTATCACAGCTGGAGACTAACCTTGAATTTTGGTTCTTGGGAAGCATGCTCTGTAAGCAAAGCATAAATAGTTGACAATTGTTTCTCCAAAGGCACAATAAGGTACTCCTGTTTAACCTGCAAACTTCCATACAACCACAAAAAATGTAAGTACCAACATTATAGCCCAGCAGCACAAGCACTAAATGTTGAACATATCAGAGAAGTTAATTTGTGCTTCTGGCCCACCTTCAAAATAGATCGCATACTTGTTCCCTGCTTTACAATTGATTGGGACATTACCTATACAAACATGACATCTAATAGCAATAATGTGTAACCTCACCATTGTACAGGGTGAAATCGCCCGAATACAGACCCAAAATTCTCCACACTCTGTTTGGTGAACATAATAGAGAAGCCACAACCAATTAAAACAAAGAAGCAAATGTCTAAGGAAGGCTCATTGCATTTGCACCTTAGCATGTGTCTCCTCATCTTCCTCTCCAACTGTGTCAATAAACACATGGTCTTTCTTCAATGCAATTTGGGACATACTGTGAACCTGCATCCAGCATTTATCCAATTTTAACATAGTTAGAGTGGTTTTATGGATCACAACATTTGTCCCAATCCAAAATCTTGTAATATGTCTCCAGTCTCAACCCATACTGAACACAGGGTTATAGAAATATGTGTATACAGCATCCAATGATAAAGAGGGGAGGGATACATGCAGACCTGAGCTGGGACAGTTGCTGAAAACAAAAGAGTCTGTCGCTGCTGTGGCAAGACCTTGATGATGCCATCAAGGCTCTTCCGAAACCCCATGTCCAGTAATTGATCAGCTTCATCCAGAACCAAAACTTTTACATTTTGTAACTGTTTTCGCACGTCTGGATTCGACTCAATATGGTCAAGTAATCTACCTGGTGTTCCCACCAGAATCTACAAAAAGCAAGGAGAAAAGAGCTTGATTCAGAGTTCCACAGGTTTTGACATTTGATTAATCCATGGAAGCACCAAGGGCAGACAGGAGAGAATCTACAAGGTCACAAAGGAAAGAACATGATCTATACAAGAACAGGAAGCAAGGACACAGAACTCTGAGAGGTCAGGGTGGAGAATTGTAATGACCTGGCATGGCTGGCTGCCAAGCCTCTTTGTCTCCGAATTCATGTTAGTCCCACCAATTACAACTTGTACTCCTAGACCTTTCTGGAATGTCATCAGCATTGTGGCTTCCTTGGCTGCTTGACTTGCAAGTTCACGGGTAGGGCAGATGATAACCACATTTACTGGGCTCCTCCCAGCAAAGCCTTGAGAGCCTCGAGTCTTTAGAATTGTTTCAATTGCTGGCAGCTACACCAAACACCAAGAAACACAACTAAAAGGAGATTAATTATATCATTCCATTTGAACCCTTCGGCTACAATGACATTAAAGCCTGCCAATATATTAGTGGGTTTTAGAAAGGATTACCAAGAAAGCAACAGTCTTGCCAGTCCCAGTTTTGGCCTTTGCAAGCACATCTTGACCTGCTCCAGAAACCCCAAATTTTTTTAACAGTAAGAATGAGTACTGCAGTGCACATGACGCTGGAAAATAAGCCTTTCACATGTCAACCAGTGGTGGGAGCAGGGTGACAGACCTTTCAGAATTGCAGGGAGAGTGGCATCTTGAACCACCGTCATGGTTGTAAAGCCCATCACCTCATGTATGGCCTTGAGGGACAGAGATGATATATTAAACTTGTCAAACCTGCCATCAACACAGAATATTCCACCCAATCACTGCATCTGCAACCTCTCATCCATCAGGTTGAATCCTAGCATCTAGAGCCCTCATGACCAAAAAATGCCAAAACCATGGCCCCACTAGCTTAATCACAGAAAGGGTCCTATTCTTCCAGGTTTCCTGGTAATCACACAACCAGACTGACAGTAGAGATTGAGAAAATTAATAAGCATGGGTTCCTTCTCATACTCATGCTCAGAAGCACTAGCAAGAAGATATTTGCAAAGCAAGCAACTTCACAAAACATTCTAGATCATCACATAGGAGGAATAAAGCAACGTGGACACATCCTCGAAGTCATGAGAAAGACTACTCCCAATTCTACAGTGTACTCTCATGCGATCATCCCTGAAGGTACATAGACCAAGAGAGAAGCATATCCAAACTCCACAAGCTGGACCCTAAATCCTGATCAGACCCTTAGGGTTAGCAACCTGAAGCACCTTGTTTGAGATAAATGGGAAAGTAAAGGTTTTTCTTCGAGCAAAGCAGCATCCTCTCCTTCACTGCCCTCTGGTGACTCTTTCTGCTTCTTACGCTGCAAAAGAAGGCGCCCTTCAGCAAGTGGTGCTGCGTTACTCTGCATCATCAAGTCTCCATGCGGAGGAACCCTGCGTTTGGCTGCACCTGTTCCAAACACCGTAGAATCGTGAAATACTTTTAGAGTTTAAGCATCTACCATGCACAAACTGCAGATAAGGAGAGCTTCGACATGAAGGTACCTGGAGCCTTGCCAGTCTTCAACAAAGACGATGGTTGCTTAGGATTCTCCACAAAAGTATCGGTGTGTATGCTTGCCCTGGCTAGAAAACGAGCGGTGGATCCAGTCCTATCCTCCTCCTGCTTCGCCTTCTTCTCCTGCATCCTCTTCCAATGCGATTTTGTGACACCCCCGGGAAAATTTCGCGGCCCTCCTCCTCCCGTCATCCTTGAACCGTCAACCGACCCCTGTTCCAACAATCCCGCCATCCCAGGCCCGAGAGGAGAAGGCGGTGGCCCTATCCTCAAACCCAAGCTATTCCCGGACTGAAATGGACACGATAAAACCCGTATGGGCAACCTAAGCAAACAGACACGCGACACACGCGACAGGAAGAACTGCCCTAATTGAAACGCAGGCTTCACGGCAACACAAGATGTGGCTTGCTGCCGAATGGACCCGGGCATAGCAACACGCAAAACTGCTGCAGCAGCTGCCATGCAATTCCCTCCTCTTCCAAAATCCTAAACCCTCTCAAAACCCCCACAAAAGCAGTGTCTCAAGACACACCGTCTGTTCCATATACTCTGTCTCTCCACCCCACCAATGCGCTTTCTCCTTGCAACTACAACCTCGCACAATTCTCAACAATCAGATCCACATTGTGGAGACGAGAAAGGTCGGAAATCCCCTAGAAAGCAACGTGAGCTTGGGGAAGAGAGGCAAATGGCGCTACAAGCATAAACCCTAAACCCAAGCGCCTCCCTTCCTCTCCCCCTCCCTCCCACTTGGGCCGCTTCAACCGTTCATCCTTTACTTCAGGCTCAATTTTCTTTCCCCATCGACGAACGAAAGCTCCCCACTCCCTCTCCATATGAATCCAACGGCCAGGGCTCCCGACGCCGGGCGGAAATTCTTCTAGGTCGAAGGATACTAGGATAGAACCTCCCATCACCGAAGACGTACCTATCACTGAACACTTTCAAAAAGATTCGCTCATTCATTAACCAAATTGAGAGATTGTTGCATCATCGGACACGCAAACTGGAGGGCTACAAATGTTCTTTGAGGTGTCAGAAGTAAAGGAACAACACAAGAAGAGGCTGATTATAGTTTTGCTTCAAAAATTTTGAAAATAGCTCTAGAGTCCTCTCTAGTTTTAGCTCCATATCTTCCTCATTTTTAGTTTGTTTTGAGTGATTTAAAAATCTGATGGGTGTGCCAACTAGGGCTTTACAAAGCTTCTTTCTATTCAAGAGGCAAAGATCAAATATTTTAAGTTTAAAATCTTAATATGTTTCAATTTTCACCCATCGTCAAAGATTGAACCTCCTTACATCAAACATACCATATCTTCTTCATTCTTTTTTCAAATTGATTAAATTTTGTGGCACTAGAAGCACCAAGGGCTACAAATAGTTTTTGAGTTTCGAAAGCAAAGGAACAATGTGTGAAGATTTAACCTCCTTTGAATTCTTGAACCTCACAAATCTATGTAATTTAATGAACATTTGTGTAATGAGTGTTGATTTTAAGTAAAAGTGGTGTGAATAAACCAATAATCTCTCCACACAAATAGAGTAATTATCCTTAAGGCAGCTTATATATTTGAGTATTAGTTTGAGTTACTAATCCATGTTTCATCTCAAATTTGAGTTTAGTCCTAAAAGAAACGAAATTAAATAATGGAAGGTATCAAAGTTAGAAGTGGTAGTGTTAGTATTTCAAATTATTTGCACAACAACTTTTTTATTTTGCAACTTTTCATTTTTGAAATCAAAATACGAACAAAAAAAAGAAAACCCATATGGTGGGGAATCATTTTTGTTTTTTTTTATTATCTTTTCAGCTCATTCCTTCATTTTCATTTTCATTTTTTATCATTTTTTGTGTGTGATTCTAGGAAAATTAATGTGTGTGAAGTGAGAGAAGAAAATTATACTTGTGTTAAAAAACATTACAATGGATTTTGGTTGAAGGTGAAAGGACTTTTTTTTTTTGAGTGTATTGCCTTGATTTCCTAGATGTAAAAAATAATAATATTATTAGTTAGATGTAAATTGAAATAGTTGTAATAGTAAGGTAGTTGCAATAAGAAGATAATCAACTTGAAAATAATTAGTTTCATTTTAATTAAACTTTGTTTATTTCATTTCTTAAAACATTATTGTTAAAAATCAGTCATTTGACAATAATTACAATAGGATGATAACTATAGTAGGAAGGTAGTTGTAGTAGGAAAACAACTACAACATGAAAATAACTGCAATAAAACAATAATTGTTATATGAAAATAACCAAAGGACAATAGTGATTGCAAACATGAATGTAATAGTTACAAACATGAAGGTTACAAGTCTAAGATGAAATTTTGTTTTATTGAAGTATTAGTCATTTCATGTTTATTCTAGTTTCCATCATTTTTTATTTAAATTCTACTACAACCCTTTCCTCATGATAGTAGTTAGGTTAATGATTTTGCAGTTTTATAAAAATGTTTTTAGCTTTTCAAGTGCTTTCTATCAATTTTCAACTTTCCATTTCCCATCAACTTTAAACTTTTTACATTTTACTTTCTTTTGTGCACCATGATTTCAAATTACACAATCCCCCCTTCAATCTTTTCTCATTTTCTTATATTTTTTCATTGTTTGACTAGTGTTTCTTATTTGCATCATATGTTATTTTGCTTTCATGACACAATAGGATGTTAGTTTTTTGGCATTTAAAAACTATTATCAATGACAATTTGCATGTGAATTTTGTGAACCCAAAATGTTATGACATATCATTCCCAAGTCATAATAAATAATTAGTAACATTCTAATTTACAACTTCAATTTCTAAAAGGGGTTCATCAAATACAACAAAAGAAATGTCATTAGTCCTATGAAGTTGATGTTGATTATACAAATTTTTGTTTCTTTGCTAAAAGAAAGTTGAAACCGATTGAAAAGGTTGTGGCTAAGGATTTGAAATAAATCATAAATTGACAACAAAAGAGGAAAAATGATGGTTAGTTAAATTAGTAATCATTACATTTTTTATGTTAACAAAACTTTACAAAAGTGATAATAAAATGCAAGAAAGGTTTATTGAAGATCTCATGCATTATATTTGCAAATGTTGCAAGCCTCTTTTAATGTGTGAGAACATTTGGTTATGCAAGTTAACTTTTTAAGATTTAATGCTTTTACATTGTGTTTCATTCTTGATGATTTGTATTAACCAAGTGCTTTTTATAATGGTCATACCAATCATGGACTTGTGTGTGTTGACAATTCTTTAATATGTGTTTATTGTTTTTACTAAAGTTTTTGACCCCTATATGTCTAAAGATGGCATGGATTTGTATACATTGGTCATTAACTATCTAAATGAAGTTTGGATCTTTAGGCATGTTATTGTCAGGCTATTTGAAATAAATGAAATAATTTACAATTGCATGGCTTTGTAACTCCAATCTTTGCAAGAAAAAACTAAATTGATTTGTCATGTGATTACTTTTGTGAAAGGTGAAAGCATTAACTTTAAAATTATAGCATGGCAGTTTGTAACTCTAATAGTTATCTAAGTACTATTGCAACAACTACAGCTAAAGGGTGGGAAAAGGGGGGTGCAACAAGGGTGTACAAGTAAAGTTTGTATGGAAACTTTGAGGTTTGGACAATTGCCAAATTCTTGTGAACTCATAAAAAAATAGTGCAAATTAGAAAGTGAATATTGCATTACTACTAAGAAGGTGCATTACTACTAAGAAGGTGTAGAAACTTACATACATGGGAGAGATTTCTGATGACAAGAGAGGGACATAAGTAATTAGAACATTTTGTAAGTGTGGGCCATAAGCTACCACGGTGAAACAAATCATGGCACAGTAGATCAACGAAATCAAGGACTTTTTTGTTGATGGCACAGCGGAAGGACATGTGGTCCATGAAAATCAAATGTAGTAAGGATGTGGTGAAGTTCAAAGACTTGTGATACAATGATTGTCCTTTGTTGGTTGTTTATGGCAATCAACAAGAAGAAAAAAAAAAAAAGGAGGGAATAACATAAAGAGAATGGTTTGAATAATTGCAGTGCAACAAATGGTGTGTCAGACCCACCATCGTTGAATTGTGCTTTTACAATGGTTGGGCTCACCAATGACAAGATTTTTTTTTGGTTAGGTTTGATTGGGCTCTTGCATCAAATTTTGGGCCTATTGTTGGTAAGAAAGTTTTTTTTTTAATTTTTTTTAAAAAGGTCACTTGGGCTGTTGCATCTTAAAATTTTGAAAGTTGTTTTTTTTTTTTATGGCTCCTTCTTTGCATATTCGTTAGTTCAAAATGCCCCTTGTCTTCATTGTTTCGGCCTTTACACTTTAAGCAACTTCTCGAAAGCATGTTAAGAATGTTCACCTTCATGCTAGCCTTGTCTCCTAGGCTAGCTAAATTGTTTTGTCTTTGCAAATGTCTTCCCCTCTTATGTTACACCCTAGTTCTATCCCTCTTGCTTCTTGGAGTTGGTTTAAGGTTTAATCTAACTTCATTTTGAGTTTATTTGAGGCTCGTTTCTCATGCCCTCATTTGTTTCATAAGAACCCTCAAATCATTCAAAATGAAGTTAGACAGGCTTTTCACTTACCCCTTGACCGAACTACTCAAGATCTAATGAATGAATTTGCATGGTTCCTCTTCCTTTTGTTCACATTGGTGTTTATGTTATATTTGAGGAAGACGTTCAAATCAACAAGAGGTTTTTGCCCACCTTAAAATGTTTATGGTGGGCTATTGGTCTTTTTTTTAAGAGGAGTTCTTTTGTGCTTCACGTGCTCCCCGCTCCCATAATTTTTTGGACAATTTTTCGAGCACTCGTTTTTGTTAATGTTTGACTTTGGGTAAAACTAGAAAGTATAGTTGTGCTACTAGAGCTCTTTAGCCCATGGTGCACGTTTTTTCCTTTGGAGGACACCATTGTAGTTTTATGTCAATTACACCCCCTTCTTTTACACCTTGTCCTTCTACTTATCTTTGACTATTAACATGAACATACCTTTGTCATAAATAGGACTTTGTTTACACAAGTTTTAGCAACTACTCCCTATTTATCTTTGAATAGGTTATTTAGGATGGTTTATGAACATCTTTTGGAATGCTTCATACCAAAGGACTCATCCTCAAGGTTTTCGGAATTATTCCAAGTTGTTGTTGTTGCCCATGGTGACATCCCTAGGTCAGTGGCTTTAATGCTAGGAGTTAACAAATTGTTGGCCACGGCAAAAGACTCTAGAGGTTTTCGTCCTATTACTGTAAACAAAATGTTTATTTGACTTATTAGTTATTCCATTGTCTTTCAATTTCAGGGTCGTTTTAGGAACACCTATCCCCCCATTAATTCGGAATATTGGCCCCTTGAGGTTGGGATACCATCCCTTTTAGCATTAAAACCTTTTTCAACCTACACCTTGATTGGGTTGTGTGGTAAGTTGACATCAAAAACGCTTTTAATAGTGTTTCTCAAGTTGCTATTTTTAAGGAGCTACAAGATGTTAGAGATTTTTTGGTAATCATTATCCTTTTTTCTAAGTTGTTTTATGGTGCTCATTCTTCTCTTTACTATTAACATGGGTAACATGAGGAAGAAGTTACCATTATTGAATCATTTTTAGGCATGATGGAAAGGTGACCCTTTAAGAGGTATTTTATTTACCCCGGCCCATTGTTAAACATTCCTAAAAACCATTATGTGAACCCCCAATTATGTTTTTCCATCCCTAATGGATAATACCCACATCATGGGCACTATGAACAACATTACCCCTACCTTTAACCACCTTTGACCTAGTTAGCTCAAGTTGGGTTTAGGGTCAAAATGCAAGTTTTAAAGGCTTTTAGGGATCTCTTCAAGCATAAAAATTATTCAAGGTTGCATTTTGGTCACAAATAGCTTACACATTTTGGGTTTGTTAGTGGGTTCTAAGGACTTTGTCACGCACTTTTTGGATGAAGATTTATTTTAGGATGTGGCACATATTGATGATCTTCCTCTCTTGGGAAACACAAGTTATTTTGGGCATTTTGTCTTCATGTGTCACTTGTCGACCTTCTTATCTCATTTGGACAGTACTTCCTTATTTTTCTTTCCTATTTTTTTTGGCGAATTTTGACAAGAAAATTATGTAGGTATGTGGGGACATTATGGGTCCATGGTCATGGAAGTCTATTCAAGGCCTCTTAGCGCAACATCAAGCCCAACTAATAATATATTTTGGTGGTATAGGCCTTTTTTTTATGGAGGATTATGCCCCATTGTTTTTCTAAGAAGTTGGGCTTTGGTGGTTTTGTATTGTGCTCCAGGTTTTATATTTTTGATAAACCTATTTTGGAGGGGTATGTTTCTTAGGTTAAAGGGGACCCACACCTATTTTAGTTTTATCTTTGTGTAACTTAGGACAACCTTCTTCCCACAACTAAAAAGATGCACCCTTCTTTTGAGAATTTGGTAGTTATTGGCACCTTAAGTTTATAGGCATCTTTAATGGACATCCATCGTGATACATCTTTTAAGTCTATCTTGGAAGATGATTCCATTTCTTCAACTTTTAAAGCTTGCATTCGTTTTTGTTCAGGCAAGGGGGTGGGGCTATGGCTAATTGTTAAACCATCTATTAATTCATTTCACATCGCACATTTTATTTTCACCTTAGCACTGTGTTTCCACCTTGGTTTGATTTAACCTTTAGCATCTAGTTTTCTCACATGTGAGTGTGGACATGGGTTAGATGCATTTGGCACACATTTAACACATTGTCTATTTAGAGGTCAACGAATAGCCACACATGACACCATTAGAAATGTCATGTATGCTCGTGCCCAAAAAAATGGGCATGATGTATGGAAAGAATGGTGATACACCTTTACATCAAAAGTTTCATTTCAAGTTAATTTTTACATAGTTCGTGAAGACCAAGTGTTTGTTGCCAATGTGGTGGTTATTGACCTAACATGAGAGACAAAGGTTATGAGTGTCATTAGTCAATTAGTAGGTGTAGTTGCGGAACTTGGCACCATTATTAAAATTCGCAAATATAGAGGGCTTCATGAGGGGCACCACTTTATTTTGATGGCCATGTAGGTGCACAACGCACCTGGGCATGATATGGATTGTTTCGTTAGGGAATGTGTTTGTTTTTTCCACGATAGACGATCGCAAGGTCATTTATCCTTATATTTTTTTGCATTCAATTTTTCAAGCAACATGTTAGTATTTCTTTTTAGCATGTTTTAGCTCCTGTTATAGAAAGGAAATTTTTTTTTACAGGCGATTTTTGTTCTAGACCTCCCATTATTATTAGATCTCACGATTTGCACGCAGGTGACATTGTAAGGGTCGTGGGTGAGATAGTTTTTTACCATGAGAGGGACTAGTTTTCTTTGTTCTTTGGTTCATGCAAGTTGCACATCTTTTGGCTTTCCCTTTTGTCTTCTGTTTGATGGTTCCATCCATCATTTTTTTTATTGGATTTTTTATGTTGAATGTAACTTGAGAACTATGGTTATATTATTGTGATCCATTATTCATTGTGGACCATTGAAGTCTTCATGGGTTTATGAAGGTGCTTGTTTTGGGCATGTGATGTTTAAAACATGCTAACATATTATGAATGATGATAACTTGACTTTGGTAAATGTAAAAGATATTCAAGTTGGTTTGTAAAACAATTACATGGACAAATGAATTAATGAAAAAGAAGGATGATGGAAAAGGGCATGCATTAACAGTGGGATACAACATTAATAATTAAAAACTCTTGTGAAGACAAGGTTTGTTAACAAAGTGATGTTTGAAAATATTTTCGAATTCAAGCAAACCATTTTGTTGTCTTATGGGAGGCACAAGATACTAACTTCACCTTAGAAAGTTTAGGGAAGGCCCAAGTGTGGGCCATTGAAATGCATATCACTCAATGTTTGAATCCCATGGTGGCGACACATGTGATAAACTAATTAGAAAATCATTAGCTACTATATTTGGCCTTGGCTATTGTAGTTAACCTATTTATGGTTGTGGAAGTTGAACTAGACCCCTTTTTCAAAGGAGTGAAACTTTTGACTAGCTTGATGTTGAGTTCCACCTCTTGAGAAAAAAACATGTGGTAGGACATTTTGAAGGTGATCTATCCTTTTCTCCAATTTTTAAAAACATTTAACTCCCATCAAATTCACAATATGTTTACCTTGATATTAAATCCTTAACATGGAAATGCAATTTTGCTATTGAATATGATGCAAAAAATGTTATTCTTCTTTTGATGACAATCTTTGATCAATTAAACCTTACTATCCAATCATTTATATTTGAAATTTGATGCACCCATTATTCAAGTTGAAAAAATTTAATAATAACATGTTTGGTGTTGGAGAATCCATCGGGGAGTCTTCACACACAATTACTACACGAAAGATGTCTTTGTTTTGAAGTTTATGGATCCCCACGTCTACACGTGCAAATTCCATTGTTTGGTGCCAAATCCATAAAGATTCATTTCTAAATGTTAGCTTCCTTGCCAAGTAGATTCTTGGAATTCTAGGGTCTCACTTAAATTGAGATTGAAGTAGTGTTTAATTGAGGCGATGTTACTTCCAAGTGGAGAACCATGATAAAAAAATTGGCCAACTAATCCACATTTGAAACATTTGAAAAGTAGACCTCACCAACAACAACCATCAAGTTGTAACCACCTCACCAATGACAACTAGAGTCCATGTGTGTTGACTCTTAAGTTGTAAACAATATTAGCAAATGCTTTTGTGGGTATTGAACAACACTAAAATCAAAATATACAAATGTGCCAAAACTCACATTCAAATGAGACTCATACTCAAGCTAAAATTGAACTCAAATTTCAACCTGACTTACGCACATTTTCAGCTGCAATTCACAACCAAAAAGTTGAGAAATGAGAGGATTTCTCTTTCCCTTTTGGGGAAAGAAGACTACCTAGTACCTTTCAACACCACCTGACATTGGATGAGTTTTCTGTGAGAGAGAGTGTACAACCATGACCTATGGCTGGCCACCTTGGGCTCTGCTTGACCACTTACCAAGCCTTGCCTTGGGGTGTCAGAGCAAAAATTGCATTCATATATGAACATTTTTGGACATCAGCCTTCAGAAGGTGCATTGTACACAATCTCAGATGTTCATGGTAATCTCTTATCTGCTGTCTATATAGAGTTTTGTCTACGTTGTTACTGTTCCCTGTTCAGGAGAAAACAATAGTTTGTTGCTTCTATTTAGGATGTTACATGTTTACTGAGATCTATGGTAAAAAAGAATAATACCTCATTGTGGTGTATGGAAGGTAAAGCTTCCAGAGTCTGTTTTCTAGCTAGCTGCAACAGTTTGATGTGGCTGACACAGTCATGTTAGGCATTACTGTTTTGTATATTGAGAATCTCTGGAATATCTCTACCCCACATCAGAGCAACAGAGAGGCCTTCAAGTGAAATCTTGTCAACGCCTTCCCACCAGAACACCACCAGAATTGGCTACTGCACGAGATTGGTGACCAGAACATCACCACATCAAACTACTTAGATGTTGTATAGTTTTTGTTACAACTGTAATCCTTATTGAATGAGAGTGCAGAAGAAAGGATATGCTAGATTTGCTTGACATTGAAATGCACATTCCATTGGTGTGATCTCTGGGAACTTTTGATGGTGTCCTGTAGAAAGGCATCAGGATCACTCATGTCGATAGAATTCAATGGACAAGTTGCCAGAGTGATACTGAGAGCATTCCACTTCCTACCCTTTCCTCTGTCAAGAAAGACACTGATTTATTACCTCCATGGGCTGCCTGATGTGCATGTGCTGTACACACACCTAAAGTGCTGTCATGCTTCTTCACTCACAACCCCTCTCTACACCACAGACAGCATGCTGTACAGGTTTGCTGAGCCATCACTCTCCCTAGTCCCAGGTTTCTAGGAACAACCATCTAATTACATGCTTTTCAATTTGAGGAACCTCCCCATCAGGCAATCTGGCTCTTGGACCAAGCAGGTTTGGAAAATCTTTTGTGCCTCACACTACATCTGGGAAGGAAGACAATAACAGTCTGCAGAGGATCAAGTTATCTGATGAAGAGGCCAAGCTAAATGCAAGCTGAGGGTACCTCAAATTAGTTTGGGTATCCTTGCATTTGCGAAAGAGGTGACAATGTACCCTCTGTCTGCATCTAAGGTTTGACAGTAGAGTACTGGGACTTCTCTTCAATTCTTTTGTCATCACTGAACTGGTGGGGATCAATCCAAATCAGAACTATGGCACTCGTAAACCACAAGCCACTTCAAACCCCATCCCAGTCCATTCACAATGCATGAGAATGCATTGTGAATGGACTGGGATGTGCACAAGGGACCACAAGGTATATCTAGTGCAGAGCAAGGGGGATTCTCCTTCACAATTTATAACTGTAATCAGCAATCCATCACTCTACCAAGGCTTTGATTAGAGTTCAAAATAGATAGCATCCAGCATCCCTCAATCGTTCTTGAAAAAGCACAAACAAAACCCTGAGGTGAACACACACACATACAGAGATGGATATAAAAAAACAAGGCGTTTGTTTTATTGGGCATATTGGTAGGTGAAGTCATTGAGTCCAAGCATGGTACTAACAGTGAGGTACAGAAGATAGAAGGTTCCAACTACAACTATCACCACAAGGAACTGAGTAGAAGGTTCTTTCAATAGATCAAACAGCGGTCTAGTCAAGCTGTACAAACCTCCCGTCACAACTGTGAAGAAGTAGAATCCATAGCGGCGGACATTGTCCCAGAACTCTTCCATCAAGGGACCTCCAGGTCCGAGCGCAAGAGCTCTCATGTCTGCATCCAACGACACTCTTTCGGTGGTTGCAGCAGAAGCAGCAGCAGTAGCAGAATCGACATTCCAAAAGCCGTAGCTATATGCTAACCCTAGTACGACAACCGCCGTAGCCAATCCTCCAAAATTCCCCTTCAAAAATTGCGCTAGCACCTCCTCTCCATGAGCATATCCAATCTCATTCCTTCGTCTCCCTACGTCTACATCAACAACAGCAGAAGACTCTAATCCATCCACATAACTCCTCTGAAGCAAGAACGGCGTTTCTTCCACTTCGCACACCTCCTTCTCCTCACTCGAATCTATACAGCGAGCCTGCAACAAGAATCCAACATCATTCCTCCCTCTACACCACGTCGAAGACGACGGTAATCTGCTCTCGATTCTCGCCTGTCTGGACGAAGAAGACAAAGAAGAAGAAGAAGAAGAAGAAGACGACGAGTGCTGTCGGCTCTCGATTCTCGTCTGTCTGCCACCGGCTTGTTGAGCTCCTCGCAGCAGAAGTCGACAAATTCGGGACGATTTAAGCCTGTTGATCCCTGAACAAAACTGCACAAGCGAATGCGATTGGAGGAGCAGAACCTCCGCCGCCACAGCTTGTGATCTACCAGCCGGCGATCTCGACGCACAAGTCGAAATGGAACCGAGAGGAGCGCGAGGGTGCGACGCCATAACAAACCGCCGTTGCTCGCTCACTCGCCCGCAACAACACAACATCGAAGAAGACCAGAGAAAGCAACACTCGCTGCTGTGGATAACGCAGCAAACCCCCCCCCCCCCCCCCCCC
>Ga0209611_10002030_pt1 | contig 35387 bp, 24 predicted proteins | sample S1TSphgellanicum_3_FD_187693 | JGI IMG/M metagenome (GOLD analysis project Ga0209611, IMG submission 187693) | Host-associated microbial communities from peat moss isolated from Minnesota, USA - S1T2_Fc - Sphagnum magellanicum MG (SPAdes) (version 2) | ecosystem: Host-associated > Plants > Peat...
CCCCCCCCCCTCTATCCCCACACCCAAAACTTATAAGAAAAAAATGTAAGCATTTTGAATGCATGCTAAGCCTTCCCATTGGCTACATGAAATTTTTATTTTCCAAAACTGTTCATCACCATTTTTGGCCTATGTTAATACCCCCATTGTAAATTGGGGGTATTTATTTATTTGTTTGTTTTTTTCTTATTCTTCTTTTGATCCCCACCTTTTCCTCATGATGGCATTCCCATGCAACAACCACACATGGCCGTTGGAATGTCGTCGAATGGTGATCGAATTTTTTTGGTCAACAATGAGTCATTTGGATAGTTGATGACCAAAAAACTTTGGTTGCAAATCCTAAAGATTGAAACCAATAAATTTTTTTTGATCATTAACTAGTCAACTATATAGTCAGTGAACTTATTTTGGTTGCCATTTGACACCAATGGTTTAGTGGTGAGTGAACCTCTTTTGGTTGCCATTTGATGGCATTGCATCGATGATTCCTACATGTTGTCGGATGGTGACTGAAAAATTTAGTTGCTAGGGAATTTGGGTCGGTAGTCTTGGCCTGACGCTTAAATTGAGCTTTCAATAACAACCAAAGGCGACCAAGTTTGGCCTAGGTTTAGTCTTGGGCCTTTGGGCTAAAATGGGTCCATTATTAGACCCACACTTTCCTCATTCTATGTACTTTCTTTTGTGATGTGTGAGGATTTTGTTTGCTTTGAATAATTAATGCCATACATTTAGAAGAAAGTGCAAATCCTTTTTGAGGGCTTTAAAGTTCATGATGCTGTGAAAATAATTATGTGTTAGACTTTAAGGATAAACCTTTTGGAAGACCTCAATACTGATTCATTATACATTTTTATCCTTAACTTTAATTTAACCCATTTTTAACCCTAATTTACCCTTAATTTACACGGACTGTGGGTTTGATTTCAACGGTGAATGGTGTGGATTAAAGAATCATGGTCAGGGGCCATTGTGTGAAAGGTAGATGACATGAAACAAAACTCAAGGCACTTAAAGACCCAACTGTGCTAGCAAATGCTAGATGACAAATCTTTTCTTAGCATTGGTTGTACACCTTATGTTCACAATATGTGTGGTGGTGCCACATTGACAAGAAGTGGCCACTTTCTAAGCATGAAACCCATAGAAAAAATAATTTTGCCCAATATACAAGTTGCTTGGATGAATAGATGAAGGCATGCATATTGGAAATGCACATGGCCATGACGAGGGGGTGAAAGCACAATTAGTGGACTATTTGGACTTTCATAGTTGTAATTTTTTTGGATTATAGATGAACTTAAAATGTAAAATCATATCAAACATTAAAATTTTCAATTTTTTCATTATCCATGTTGTAATATACTTTATTGAAAATATTATTAAAAATTATGGATGAGTTTTAAGAAAAGAATGGACTTGTTGTGGACTTTTGAAATGATGCCACTATGTTATCACACATAGAAAATGAAAAATGTGGACTCAAAAAAAATGTCATAATAATATCAAAATTAAAATTAAAAAATAGGCCACCATAAAATGAATAATTTTATTGTAAAATGCATTGAATTTTTTTCAATATAGTTTTTTCATATTTAAAATTTTATCTTGTTGTGATTTTTGTGATTTTTTACAATTGATATTCCATTTCACATTGAAATCTTTAAACTTTTCTCTAAATTTTTTGACCAATCACATGTTTAGGGATATTTATAGGGTGGTTTATTAATACTTGTGACCAAAACCATAGGGGATAATTATAGGATTTATAGTTTAATAATTATTTTAAATGCATGAATAAAGCTAGTGTAAGATGTGGATTCTTCAAAATGTCAAATGTGAGCCACCTAACCATGCTTTTACCCAGGAAGCCAATTTAATTCCAAAAACTAGGTGCTTTTGAATGTGGCATAGATGGTTTATGAGGAGGTGGTGCTTGGGGTTCAAGTCGATTGGAAGATTGTTTCAAGTTCATGAAGGGGTAGTGTGCCTCTATACCGACTAAGTAGATTTGCAATGACAAATCCATTGGCTTTTCCAAAAAATCCTCCAATTCCTACAATAGTTCCCCTAGTTTGTAAAGCATGACCCCAGGTTCTTCCCAAACCTACCCTTTTCGCTCCCCCTTTCTTTTTTCAATTGGTACCACCAATGTTGTTTGTTCCCGAATCAATAACATCAAGTACATTTTGTATCCAAGATCCTTCTCTTATGATGAATGATCAAATTGTTTAGTGCCATTGGGAACAAAATCCCCTTCAATCACCATTGAACATGCGCAACCCCATGGATGGAAAATAGTTGGATTTTGTGGTTCAAATGGCATCTTATATGCCATTTGACATGATAGAAGGTTAAGGGGGGCTGGCACAAGGTACAAGCATATTCACCTCCATAGGATAGCTGAAATTGTAAAATAGGCTTTCAATGAGGTGTTGCGAGGGGAAATGGGTGTAGTGCAAATCCAATTTCAAGAGGTGACATTGGAGTGCGATGCAATGTGTGAATAATTGGGTGCATGCCAAAGAAAGTGTTTTTGGGTTAGAACAAGAAGTTGCTAATCAACAAAAAACACCAGAAGAGGCACTCACAAGGGCCATTGAGGCGAAAAAGGAATGCCTAAATTCCATGGAAAACATTGAGCACTATAATCAAACATTAATTGATGAAAGAACAATATTGAAGAAATGATGAATTGTTTGTGAGTCGACCCAACATAATTCAAGCAACATGCAACTCACATGTAAGGTGAAAACATGGCAAAATATGCCCAAAACATATTTCATACAAGTAATCACAGTCACATTTATGGCATAAACATGAAAAAAATATTCAAAACTTCTTTAACTTTCATAATAAAGCAATGGTGCTCTCCATTGAGTTTATGGTTAGTTACACATAAAGTTTGAAGAATTTTAGTATAAGAAAAATGGATGAAAAATATGTTATAAACTCATTAGGTTTTCAAATTTTCAAACATACTTTTATATGAAAACTTTAGTAGATTATGACTATAATATGAAAAAATTTAAAACACATTATACATATTAGTGCTTCATCCATTTGAAAGTATAAAAAATCTAATTACAATTGTATTTTCATCATATTTTCATATACTTGTTCAAAAGTGGGACATATACTTTCTTATACTTATATTTTTAAAAGTACTTAAATGCGTATTAAAACATGCAATCTTTTAATATTATTCAATGAAGTCAAGAACTTCCTCTTATTAATCAATAAAATAAAAAATATTCATGAGTTCAATGTATTAAGACTTAATTTATGGATACTTTACATTAAAAAATCAAATATCTTTCGTTGGCATACTTTACCATGTTTTCACCCTATATTTTGATAACATTTCAAACTACATAGATGGAAGTAAAGCTTGTAATCTAGTGCAAATGGAATACCGTGAAAATGGGAAGTTCTAATCACATAGTTTGACATCATGGCCTAAGATATCCAAAATGTTTCTTGATAATTTATTGAAGATGTAGAAAATTGGAAGCATAAATTGGGTGACACATCTCGAGCTTGATTGGGAATATGTCATTATTGTGTCAAAAAAAACTTGTGCCCCACACTTCAACCTTTCATGCAAAATGAGGAATTATGCTTTATTTGTTGCTGCCCATTTGGACCAAAAGGAACATGGCTTTTAGGCACTTGCCAACACATGTACCATTCACAATGCTTAATAACTTTGATGGTGGCAAGGAGATGTCCACAATGTAGGGCCGCATTTCACCGACACTAATATGAATAATTCAGTCTTCAAGCTGCCATCCCACAACATTGGGAATACAACATGATTAACACACCCAATAGGCCACAAACATGGGGCGTAAACATGAAATGGATTTGGATTGTCAACATGTCTATTATTATGGGAGAGTCAATATGACCAATGAATATGATGAATCCATGATTCAAAAGGCATGTGAATTGTTGTGCCTGTTAGTAACTGATACACAATGCCATTGGTTTTATCAATTATTTTGGGGGTGGTATAGCCCAAGAACCAACAAGCTCAAATATGATTTGAATTTGGAGCGTGCTTGGTACAACCTGATGGGGGAGAAGATTGGGTGGGGGTTCACCATAAGTGATTTTTAGCCTAAAGATTAAGTTGACTTGACATTGGAGGAGAGTAACGAAAGGTCGGGTTTGAAAGATGATGTTACCTTTGCATTGTTAATTGCAATATTTCCTCACATAGGCACAATGTTCAACGAGTTAGTTAGTTTTAGGTTGGAAGCAATTTTGAATGGGAAGCCAATTGGCCTAGAAAATCATGGTAGTCGACAACATGGTCTATAAATAGGTACGATTTCCTTCCCACTCTTAAGGAATAAGCATTGAGATTATTTTAATAAGTGAAAGTTTGTCAAAATAAAAAAATACAAAATACAAAATAAAAAAATGAAATGATTTTGGGGGGTCCAAATTTTTAAGGTGTACCAAAATCTTTTACATCACCCTTTGTTATTTTTTACCAAGTCTGTTTTCATCACATTTATGGATGATTATGATGAAATTTATAATTATAGTGGTTTAAAATATGATACTTATGAAATATTTGACACTTTTTGACTCATTAGTTTTGATACAAATCAAAATACATAGGAAAAAAAAGACTATAAGGACCAAGTCCTTTTTGTCTTGGATGGTACACCTTAAAAAAAATTCACCCTTAAATACTAGGTCCTTTTTACCATGGGTGATACACCTTTAAAAAAATTCATTCTTAAAGATTAGGTCTTTTTTGTTTGGGTGTTACACCTTAAAAAAATTTCACCCTTAAAGAGACTAAGTCCTTTTTGTCATTCGTGGTACACCTTAAAAGATTTTCACCCTTGAAGGTTTTCAATCCTCAAAATGTGAGCTTTTTTTTTTAATTGCAAGATTTCTATATCTAGTTCTCAGCGTAGCCAAAAATTATAGAAAGATAATTAATTAAAGATTTATAGTTCATATCTTGTTTATAGTCAGATTTCATTAAATCATTTAAAGAATGATTGTTGACTTTGCTACATCTTCCTATGTATGGTGACCACTTTGGCTGCATCAAAATATTCCTAGAACATACACTGGTAGGAATAATATCCTCTTTTCTAGGCATAATATCTCTTCTTTTCTAGAAACAGACACTGGTAGTGAGAGATACGCTGGTAGGAATAGTATCTCCGCCAGCACATTTTAATTATCATGTAGCTAAGGGGCCCTTGTGCCGATCATCCAGGAGAGGATTACAGTGAGGAAATGAAAGGCTACGAACATAAAATGAAAGTTTTAAGAAAAAAGCATCCTTCTATATTATTTTCTTACTGTACTGGAATTTAGTACAAAATTCTGGCTACATTCATTTACAAGAAAACCTTTAAAACAATTTAGAAAAAAATCGTCACTATTGAAAATTTTCACCTAAAAACTACTCCTAGTAGGGACATGATTGGATATATGAAGAAAAGCTGGAGGGAATCCCAGGTAGTAAGAATAGAGTATCGCATAAGCTGCAACCCCGAGCAGGCCTTCAATTGTGCTCTCCACCTGTGAAAGAACACCTACGAAAGAAGGCTTCAAAGTTCAGATTTCATAAAGTACCTTTCATGGTGAAAGACTGACCAAGAAAGTGCCTTTAACAGTTGAAAAGCTCATTTAGCAAACACGTGAGACCCGTGGTTGGATTGCACGAAGTTCCAAACAATTCCATGATGACTATTTCTGGCAACAAGCGATTAGTTCCATAGATAATGCGCATAATCCAAATATTAGATGATGAAACCCTGCCAAACTTTATAGAAAGAAAGCACCCAAGAAAGGGGAAAATATTCTGTTTATGTGCACTGGAAGAGGTGCATTACTGAGCTTGATTGCATGCCAGGCAGGGTTTCTTTTAATGATTTTGTGATGTAGCCAAATTTGGCTACATAATGGATATGAAAGTAGAAAAAACCAGAATCCTTCTATATTCTTGACTACCTTCTGGAAGTTATCATAAGACTCTGACGATTTGAAATTTTTAGAAATCGAAATCTGGCTTATTTGAGCCATTTTTCCCATGGAAAATCCTTGGCCTAGGTCGAAATCATATTTTTCAGGTCGAAAATTTAGCCAAAATTCGCAGCAAAAGAAACACGGCCTGCTTCATTGGCGATTTTTTCTAACAAAAAAAAAGAGTCTTTGTAGGGGTCGCAGCTCCAAAATTCTTTGGCGAAACTTCACACGAAAAAACACCGTTGGTCCCAAATTTCCTCTGACAAACATCCACCAGTACCCCCAGTCCAAAACATTAATCAATTCTTTTAACGCATCATTTTGGGACCAAGGTATCATAACTTTCGAACTAACACCTTGAGTTCATTCGTGAATTTCCACTGATTGCCTGAAGATCGCGAAAGCCTCTTTTGGCGAGTTATAAGAACTCTCGAAACCCATTTACTCCATGTGAAGGTTCTTTGAGATCATTCTGCTTCGAAGCACTTGGACTACAATAATCTCCACAAGGTTGCGGGGCGGAAGCTTGCCAACCGAAGCCTTTTCTGTTAAAGACATGTATTTCGTCAAATTGTTTGCAGATTGCACAAAGTGACTTGTCGGGCGTAGCACCAGCAAACGAATTCCTCATTAGATATAAACTTAACGGTTGGACGTGGATTTGATATTTGATAGATTAAAATATTCCCTTTCCGTGAGGATATTGCTTCAGGTTCAGAAGAGAAGGAGCTGCAAAACCGTCATGACATCTCATGAGGAATCGAACCATGTCAAAGCCGGAGCACATGTGGTGGCCTTCCCTATTCCTGCAGGAGGTCACCACGCTCGCTTTGTTCCTTTTGTAAAGTTATTGGCAAGGAACGGACTTACCATCACCGTCATCACCACAACTAATTACCTCGCCAGAATGCAACAATCGCTCGTGGAAAACAATAGCTTGGAAGTCCGCCATAATATTCGAGTCGTTGGTGTCGACCTTCCTCCTGAGTATTCAGAGATCAAGTCTGATACTTTTCTAACGGTACTTCGAGCTGTTGCAAACCTGAAAGATCCGCTCAGACACATGATGAAGGAATTGATGGAGTATGGTCTAACGAATGGTATTGATGAATCCCCAGATTCTCATCTTCTCCGGCCTCCAGTATGCTTCATCTCCGATTTTAGTTTACCCTGGACCCAGGTAAACTAGCAGCATCTGGCTGGTACATTTTTCTCCACCTGTTGAAAGTTCTATCTAGAGACTAACAAAATTTCTTGTGCCCATGGATCCATGTCCCCGCAGTTGGTTCATATTTCTTGTTTTAATCGTGCACAAACTTCAAGAACTTGTAATATGATACGAGAAAAACCCCGGGGTACATGCAGGATATAGCAGATGAATTCAATCTCCCGAGATATTCTTTCTACCCATCAACACATTTTTTATCGCTAGTATTTAGTCTTCGGGAGTTCAACGCACAGGGTCGCCTCCCTCCGAAAGACGGAGCGCCCTTTATGATTCCAGGTTTCGCCCCGATTCTGCCCTCCGATCTGCCCAAATCTCTGCTCCACAGTAATGCAAAGCTCGTGTATGAAGGCGAACGCTTACGGGAAGCAACTGGGGTGCTTGTGAATACTGCGTATGAGCTGGAATCTTCCATCATCGACGGGTTACAGGAAATGCTCCGTAAAGAGTCAGAAGGAAATGAGGTTCTAGCTCCATTTTTTCCCAATCAGAAAATGTCCAATTTGTAGTAAGTTCGATTGGAGGTCAATTTTTGCCTGATAGATATTTCCCTCCTATTAGCTCACAGAATGTTAATTTCCATGGAGCTATTTTTTTTGGATCCCATCCTACATGTTTCCATCCTATTCTTTCAAAGAATATCATGCAAGATTTCTTGTCTGCATACTGTAAGGGGACTTTAGTGGCCATACGAGCATATAAGGGATCAAGGGGTCAAAGTGTAATTATGTGTGAATAGATTTCTACGAGCTGAATCTGCCCCTTGCCCTCTATTGTTGGCGGTGTTACAAATTGTAAGTTTTTAAGGCCTAAAATGATATGAACGATTGCATAACATGATGCCTGTATTTTGCTGTGCACTATATCAACTAACAGTCATTTTGGGTTGTGATTTCAGACTGGACATGTGCCCAAAATACTGACAATTGGGCCTTTGGTGTATGAAAATTTTCGATTTTCCGGAGGTGATCAACCTCTTCGAGAAAGAGTCCAACAAGCTGCAGAAGACGACAACGTCGAGTGTCTGCACTGGTTAACCGAACAACCGGAAGCGTCTGTCTTATACATCTGTCTTGGATCAATGTCCACGTTTCCAACGCAACAAATAGGTGAATTTGCTTCAGGGCTTGAAGCTAGTGGGGTGCATTTCCTTTGGGTTTTGAAGGTTCCATCCAGTGAGGAGTCGGCAGCATCATACATTGCAACATTCCTTCCTGAAGGTTTCATAGAAAGAACGAAGGACAGAGGTTTGATTTATACATCTTGGGCCCCTCAATTACAAATCCTTGCAAACCCAGCCGTTGGAGGATATCTAACACAGTGTGGATGGAATTCAATCACGGAGAGTATTGCCATGGGAGTGCCCATGATTGGATGGCCAATTTGGGCTGATCACATGCTAAATCGCATACTATGTGTTGACGTCTTAGACATAGCACTGTCAGTTCCCAACGCTTCCGACGATGCAACCCTTGTTGAATCGTCCACCCTTGTTGGACATGAGGAGATTGAAAGGGTAATCCGATTGTTGATGGGAGACAAAAGGGGTCAAGTTATCAAGAAGAACGTTGAAGAACTAAGTAAGATTGTAGAAATGGCAACGAGACCAGAAGGATCGTCATGGAAAAACTTACTCCATTTCTTGGACGAGGTTAATTCCCTAAGCTTAATCAACAAATAATTATTCTTCTTCAGTGGTGTTTTCCTTACACCATGAAAGAAAGATACATTGGATATTTTAGACATTCGGTGCTCAGAAGCGCGAAGGAGCAGTGGAAAAGTAGGAAGATTGTCTTTACAAGCAATCGGTTACCGGAGAGAGTGGTAGGAGAGTCAATGCTCTCTTGGTAGGGTTGGCACAAGATGCACAACTTATAAAATTCTTCGTTTCTGACACAAAAGGTCTGAACAAAACTGGTGCACGTCAAAGTTTGCCACGTCAATATTACTTGAGCAATATGAAGTAAATCAATAACAGCCTTTTTTTTATTTGCCAAATTTCGCCAAAAGCGAAATTCAAAATTAAAAAAAAGAAGTTATTTTGGAGGTTTTCAATCACCCAAGTGAGGGGGGGAAAAAATATCACTACATTCATATAATTGATTTCATTTTTGCTATCATTGTGTAGCAAAAAATATAGTTCAGGGTGATTAAAGATTTGTACTTTATTGCTCGTTTATAGCTAGATTTGGCTAAACCTTACAAGGGATGATCACCACTTCTTCTACATCTTCCTGTGGATGATCATCACACCTGGCTACAAACAAAAATTCCTTAAAAAAAACACTGATCATCACAGTAGGCCCCAGACAATTTGAATCTTTTTGGTGTTACTTGCCCTTTGGAGAAGTTGGTCGTGTACACGCAATCCACATCATTGCCAACATTGTCAACTCTTTGGATATGTAGGTCATGGGCCAAGGGATGATCACCACTTTTTCTACATCTTCCTATGGATGATCATCACACCTAGCTACAAACAAAAATTCCTTAAAAAAAAGCACGGATCATCACAGTAAGCCCCAGACAATCTGAATCTTTTTGGTGTTACTTGTTTGGAGAAGTTGGCCGTGTACACGCACAATCCACATCATTGCCAACATTGTCAACTCTTTGGATATGTAGGTCATGGGCCAAGGGATGATCACCACTTTTTCTACATCTTCCTATGGAAGATGGCCATGCAAGGCGGTAAACAAAAATTCCTACAAAAAACACTGATCGTCACAATCCTAGGGCTAGGACACATTTTTCTTAGACGTGATGCAACCATAGTGTGTCACAAATAGTTTTTCAGTCTACTGTGGCAGGTTGAACAGTTTGAATCTTTTTGGTGTTACTTGTCCCCCTTGGAGCAGTGTTTTTCTTTTTAAAAACAGATTTCTAGTTTTAAAAACCCTGGCTACCAATACAAAGGTTTTAAAAAAAGGGTTTTTCATTTTAAAGGTGCTTAAAAGGCCATAGAGAACTGTTTTAATCTGCCTAGGGATGCTCGCCACCCTGGTTCCATTAGGAAATTGACAAAAAATAGGAATGCTTCTTTAGACTAGTGCGCTGCGTACTTACAATTCAATCCACCTGATGATTCAAGTACAAATCAGTCCACATGATAATCCCAAGATTGCCGACTCTTTGGACGCAGTTCATGGAGCCCTTGCCGTTGTGGAGCCACTTTCAAAGGTTGCCATCAGGAAGATGTGCAGAGTGAATCTTGTGGGGAAGTAATCCGAGCAATTGTTACATGACCTGCACACGCAGTGGAAGATTTAAATTAACGAGGTTTATTGTTCTTTCCAGGCCATCCTTTAAGGTATCTCCACCCCACACCTGCAAACACCCCCTTTGCATTAAGTCTTGTAGCATGGTAGCGTAAGTCCTGCTGCGGTCGTGTGTTGATGTCCATTTGCAGTGGTCATTTTAACCCTTTTACAATCTTTTTTCTACTATGTAGTATGGATTTGGACAATGACTATTACTTGGTCCAAATGTAAAGACATAAGTGGTCTTTGACTGTTTAAAGGGACTTTTATGACATTTGTGGGTGGGGACAGTGATCGTTAAACAGTATTCTATTCTAAAATAGAGGAGTTGTTTACAGTTTTGGGGTGGAGATGCTTTAAATCTTCTAAACTAGTAGCAGGATGAATCTTGCTTATGGCGTCGATGACATCCGGTGCACTAAACAGGGAACATTACCTTAGCCTGGACGGGATTGCCACATATTGTTTGCATCATGCAAATGGAAGCAGTACCACAGGTGTCCAATCTGCCAATTGCGAATGCTGCATGCAGTAGCCTAGGGTTGGTTTTCACATGGACAAAACGAATAATTGAGTTTTTCAAAACTTCATTTGTTTCTAAATATTGAAAATTATTCTTATTCCATTATTGTTATATGAGGAATGAAATCAGGATTTTTTTAATGGGCTAAAATTAGCCAAATTGTTACATATTATATTCATGCTTACTTGAAGAGCTATTGTAAAACAAAGAGTGTAAGTAAAAAAATTAGCTTGCAAACCAAATGGTGGCTGGCAATGAGGTCATCTGTCACAAGGTGGCTACATTTGGATTCCAAACATTTAGCTTTTATTGTTAATTTCCATACATGTAGTCAAACTTTATCACCGAAATTTCCACTACAATTCACATTACTTATTTCTTGTATAAGAAGTTTTTTTTGTAATATCTTTCAAAGTTACATCATTTGTGAACAAATGATTGACAACTCCAAGTCTAAATTTAAAGGATCATTTACAAGTTACAATGTACTTAATGTAAAGGACCTTTTATCAAATGTTTATGTAATTACAATGAATGTAACCAACACAAGTTTCTACAACTTGGGTTGTTTCACTAGTTTTGAACTTTTCTATCTTAATATGTTGTAATTATATTTATTAGAATTGTAGGCACTTTTAGCATATTTGTGCAATCTCAAAATTTAAGCCTTAATCACATCTATTACCATACTACATGTATAGAAGCCATTTAAACTAAAAAAGCAAAAGCTTAAAAACAAATCCTAAATTAACCTACAATAATTATGATGGTTTTCAACACATCAACTTCATAATTTCACTATATTACATATTATTTAAGATAAAACATTATGTAATTGTTGTGTAGAAAAGCTTTTGATCTTTGTTGTGCAAAAATACTATGTGGAATTGCATGATCATAAAACAAACAAAGATGGTGTTTAAAATTTAACAACTTGACATGTAAACCCTATTTAAAAGGTAATCGCAAAATAACTCCTTTAAAACTGTAGGATTCAACAATCTAGTTATTAAATTTAAGTAAAATTGTTGTTGAGTAAGAAAGGAATGAAAAAAAGATGAAAACACATGAAAGTAGGCCATGTTTTCTATCTACCTATTGTTTTGTAGCAACCACCGTCCCACATTAGTTATTATCATGCTACCCTTATTGTCATTTGCAAATTTGGACGAAGAGCTAAAATGTGTACAAATCTCTTGTAGATGATGCCTATCATCTACAACATCTATAGACCTCTTATAGTTGCTACCTACCATTTACAAGATCAATTTGCTCTCTACAACCCTTAAATCTAGTGATTACTTTCATGTTATTGCCCTTTAATGGCAATTATTTTCCTTCAACAACCCTACCTTCATACTCTAATAGCAAGTCCATTGAGTTTTCAAAAAGCCTTTTGTAATTTGTCTTTCATATTACATCGTATGGATTTACCACCTTTTGACAAATGTTTTCTACACATCAACCATCAAACTTTTGAATATGAAACCACCAAAGTTATAACCAACCATTACAATAGGAACATGCCAAAAAGTTGCATAATTACATGTATACAACAAAATGGTATTATCATTGACTTGTAAAATAGTAATATTTCAATATTTCACAAGATGTGAAATGCAAGTCAAACAGTGTTATACCTAGGCCAAGAAAAATGGAACTGTTTTTGTAAATCAAATATAAATTATTATTCAACGGAAATGAAACATCAAAAGTTTTTACAAATGTTCCAAAAGAATGAAATGGAACTTTTATATCACATAATACCTTGGAAACTTCAAGATTAATTATATTTATAAATGAACAAAATTTTGTGAAGGAAATAGATTATTTATAGGAATACTCAGAAATTTATATTTATTTGACATGAAATGCTCAATTTAATTAATTATTCAATAGACATGTGTTGGAATTGCCCTTGTATTACAATATGTCACCTTCAATTATGTGTGTATATTCCATATAAGCTTTTATTTGAATCCTTAAAAATTGAAAACTTGAAGTTGTGGAGGAGATTGTTGTACCTTGGATTCACCACCAAACTTTGAAAAAGGTTCTTGCCAACTTTTGTCACATCATCACTTGCCCTAAATTAGGCTGACTTAGCATTGTACCTACAAAGTTCAAACCCATGGTCCATGAATGATAACAAGATTTGGTAAGTAAAACATTGTTCCATTCTGCATAAAAACATAATTATGTTTGATGATCATAATTTTGTTCTCATTGCTTGTACTAATTTTGTATGGTGAATAAACCCTGAGACATTGACCTGATAAAGGGTTGGACCTTACCTGGTTCTCATTTTCTTTTTTTAAAAATTGATTTTCACATCCAATTCTCACACGAGTGAGAACTGGCAACTCAATTTTCAGTCAAGGTATCACTCATGGTGAAACCCCAAAAGAATCAAACTAAGATGCCTGAGTGATACTCGAAAGCATTTGTGATACCCACCCAACACTGGTAAAAATCAAGATTTAAACACTTTCAACCACTTTTTGCACCAATCAATGTTCATTAAATGATGTTTAACATCATTTAGGTTCTTTTGGAATTTGATGTTTTCAACTATATGCAATGGTTCCTTCATTTTTCCCACCAAAATGTCTAACGGTCATTCATTATATTCCCAATATGTTCCCCAAGTTCCCAATAGCAACACAGTTCATCCCATATGTTTTGCCGAAAGTCATCTTCTTGTAAACCATATACCTAGCCTAAAAAATAAGACTACAATATGTTTATTTTAAGAATGGCAAAAGTTTGCTAATAAACACTTACATCATCATGAGGTCATGTGTACATAGGTTTTATTTTAGGAGTATGCCAAAATGGGACCTAGGTGTCTGGTGGTGGACCAATCGACAAGGGTGATTGTTTTCCACCCCACCCCCTCCTGTTAGCAAATTAGGTAATCAACATTAAATATTAATGACATTAACAAGACAATGAAGTGTGGACTTCAAACTTCCTAAATTTGTCCATGAGGTATGGTTTTATTTATGGGCTAAAATTAGCCAAATTATTATTAAAATCCATGCATACCTAAAGACCTATTTTAAAAGCAAAGGGTAAGTACAAAAAATTAACCTAAAAACCAAATGGCAATGGACAATGATAGCATTTATGTTTTTCAAATGTAGTCTATAACCAAGTAGAACTAATGAGATTTGTCATTTGTTGTAAGTGGTTACATCTAGACTGCAAACATTTAGGTTAATTACTAACTCTCACACACATAATCATATTTCATTGCGAACATTTCTATTACAATTCACTAGCAATCACATTTTTCAAAGTTACATCTTCCATGAAACAATGGTTAACAACTCCAAGGCTGAATCTAAAGGACCAATTACAAGTTACAATTTTATTTGGAAAAAAATTACTTACATAAGATGGAGGCTACTCAATGTAAAGGGCCTTGTGTCAAATGTTTGTGTAATTTTGATAGGTGTAATTACAAAGCACTATTAGCATATTTGTGCAACCTCAAAATTTCAACCTTAACCACATATAAAAATATATGACATGTATAGTAACCATCTGAACTAAATATGTAATTTTTTAATTAAAAACCTGTCATGAAGTATCTAGATAAATTCTAATTTCTTATATAAAATAGAATCCAACTCTAAGCTGCTATGCAGGGAGGATGTAACCATTGTCAAAGGGGATGAAGACTTTTTTGTGATGAAGGGCCAAGTTAAGTCACAAGTAGGAAGACTTACAAAATGGGTGCCATTAGCATGTGGCTCTATGGGAAGGGACCTTCGAAGTAGGCTATTGTGTTTTTTCTTCTTGGAGGAAATCTGATTCACATAGTCTCTTCAGTTCTGCATGGATTTTAGTCATCTGATGATGGTCTCGATCATCAACTACAAATCAATGCACCTCCTTCTTAAGGTTTTAATTTCCAATGTTATTTTGCCAAATTCATGTGTTGTGTTTCAAAGGTGCTTATGCATGTGTCGTCCAATTCTAGGTTCTAGTCCTAGTTTTAGATTTTTTTTTCTTTCTTTTTTTTCTCAATTTAATGGAACATTTGGTTTCCACTTTCAAATAAATATTTTAGATTTGACGTAACCTCACATGAGATTGAGATTTATCACATTTCCAAAACCTAAGGTTCCCAACTTTCCCAAAAAGAAAATTCAACTAGGTTGGGTTCTGCATAGCTGACCTCTTTGGATTGGAGATTTTGTGAATATCATTGTTGAACAACCAATTGAAAATGGCCACCTAACTAGAAAATAAAACTTATATTTAAAACCTTTTTAAAAAGTTATAATTTTTTTGTAGAAAATCATATAATGTAGCCATTAGACCTTGCCATTTCTTCAGTCCCATGCAATTCTCAATTGGGCTAATTACTTATAATAACATACCACATGAGTAGTTTTAGAATACCCAAAGTGGTCGTGACCTCATTCAATTTTGTATAGATGTCATCATCTTGTAGTAATGACATCACCTCATAGAAATACTAGCCACAATGTATTACCTTGCCAAGGTGTTTAATATATTTTGTTTTGGGAGTCATTTACTATTTACAATATTAAAAAATTAATATTTTAAAATTTAACATTATATTAAATAATGGAGCTATTGTGCTTGATAGTTTCTTTCAAGTTTTCGACAAGGAAGCAAGTATTTTTCAAAAAATTCAGCAATTCCAAATATGATGAATTTGTGCCTAACCATCTAGGTGCTATGTTATTAGAGTTATCAACTTGCCACCCAATAGATTCACCCCCTTTTTATCCAAGAACTTGTGACCATGTTAATATTCTTCACGAAAGATGAATGAGTAGGACTATAACTTGAGAATAAAAAAATAGCTATACATATGAATTATTCATATTAAAGGTTTTTTTTATTTGTGGCTTTAACTTTGGTGTGTAATGAACTTCCAGGATTGATAAATAAATGTTATTCCTAGGATGCAAACAAATGAAAGGCTTCCATTCTTAGAGCAAGATCCGAACAACATGAACTTGATGAAGTGAAACACATTTTCACACAAACTCCCATGGGAACAAGTCACATGGAGTTGCAAAATATATTAAAAGGATGGTGGTGGATCCTTCAAACTTGGGTCATGATGGTTTCAATGTGAATTTGTGATTGTTTTTTGTTTCGATTCTAACTTTGACAATAGGAATCACTTTCTTGCTCTAGTTTGTGTAATTTGACACACTTCCATAAGCTTATCAAATGGTATTGAAGATAATTCGTTGATATGGTGTGCTATAAATAACATGTTTGAGTCTTGAACACACTCCATAGCTTGGCAAATCAAAATGACAAGTCACATGGGAGCTTCGAGATAAGATCGGGACAAGACAATTCGCATCCACCCAGTTTTGATCACATCCATTACACAAACTAGATGCAAGAACGTGTTTCTTATAATTGGAATCAGAATAGGAACATAGGACAATTGTAGATTCACATTGGACTCATCATAGCTTGGACCACTTTGGGAAACAATACCTTCCAGAAAGTATGTTTTGTAATTCCCATGGAACTTAGAACAAAGTGGCACTTCTCAAAGCTCACAAAAAGTGAAAGTTTGGAAATTCCCAAGTTCAAACTCTTGAAACTTGGGAATTTATAATTTCATAAAACGCATTGTTTGGAACATTTTAAAGTTTTAAATTATAGCCCTTCCAGTTGTGATTCAAAGGACCTACATGGTGTCAAATTACAGGGCATGAGACCGCTATTTGGGCTAAAAGAACTTCCTTCCCACCCTAGCTAGGGGCCGAGGTTTTCTTTTTCCATTTTTTGTGGTGTAACCACATTGGCAACCATCCACATGAGGATTTAGGTAGGTTGAGTAGGAGTAGGTGCTTTAAAAATGGCAAACTGAGTCTCAAAACCCTATTTTTTAACAAAAAATTCAAATTTTATAATAAGAAAACCTGATTTTGGTCATAACCCCAAAAAAATTTGTCACTTGAACAAAATTTCACACAAAACATTTGACTGCCATGGGCCATTCAGATGTTGAGTCCCCAATTCTGACCATACATGAGGGGATCATCTCAACATAGTGAAGAGGGTTATTGTTGTAACACTAGAGCAAAATAGAAATTGGATTGTTGAGTAGGACAAAGGCACTTAGCTTATAAATACAAGAGATTACTTTTGTTGGGACTTGTTTTCCAATCTCCAGATTTATTTCGTCATTTTTATCATTTTCTTGGCCATCATTCAAAGAGATTTCTTTGCAAAGTTATTGTCCATCTATGAATGCAAAACCAAAAAAAATTGTCAGTCATTTTTCTTAGCTTCAAATTATCAGATCAAGTTCATGACAAACAACCTCACCATTTATCAAAACTTCTAGATCAATTTTTTTTGTGGGTGAATATTCATATTGCAATGGTGAATAAACAAAACAAATTTGACAATTTTTGTTTCCAATGCCTGGTTTTTAATGAAAAAGTGAAGGAAATTTTTATTTTTGAAAAAATGTTTACAGTTTTTTACTACCTTGAAAAGTTTGTCATCACTTTGCTGTTGTTTGGAAAAAAAAACTTTGGACAATTTTCTTAAACCTATCATTGATAAATGCTAAATCTACCTTAGTATGTTTGGCACCTATTCCTACCTACTTTAGACAATTGGGAAAAAAAAAAAAAAAAATTGTTCTAGATTTGAGGAAAATATTAAGCTGCAATTTTCTTATAACAAATGAAATACCCCTTCCTCTTCTCTCCTTTAAAATAAACAAACTACATTTCCTCTCATAATATGGGTGGTGTTCTAGATGACAATCAATAGACTTTTGGGAAACAACTTGCAAGAAATTTGTTCACTAGTAACCTTCATTTTAAATTATTGCTTTAGAAATGTTTTAAATAATTCCATTATCCTAAAACTTAGTCCTATGATTTGTGTGCATATAGGGTTAATATGAAATGATTTGTGTGCGTTTCAAATCACTAGAATTTGAGTAAATAAAAATCAACAGATTTTGATATCATCGTTGTGCTCTAGTAATCTCATGTGGAATATTTTGCTCTTTCAACTCTTTATTAAAAACTTCACCTTGCTAACTTTGAAAACCTTAAACCTTCCAACAAAGCAGAAAATAAAGGAAAACATGAAGAACAACAAGCATTTATCTGTCACTCTCTACTGCAAATAAGTTGCAATGTTCTTGTGGAGAAATTTTTTAAATGGCAAAAATCCACCTGATTTTTTTAAATACAAATGACCATATTTCTAAAATAGATTCTAACAGATAGCCAAATTGGGTTATATCATATAATATGTATCACAAATTTGACTTGGAAAAAAATACTGAGGTGCTGCATAGGTATTGTTATCCGTTGAAGTTAAGAATGTACATTATTATCAACAGTAGCAACAAGTTGCTTGCACATAACTAATCTAATTTCATGGAGATTTCCCTTTATCATGTTAATTCACTCACTTGACAAACTAACTAAGTCTGGGTGCAATGCAAGTTCAAAACATGGCGCATTCCTTCCAAGCCTACCTACTCACAAAAGATTATATTGGTGGGCTTTTGAAAGAGAGAGCCATAACAAATTAACATCCTTGTGAGGGTATGGGAGAGGGTCATCTGTAGTGCCAAATGTAATGTAACTTGTGGTATTGAAGACACCATGAAGGGCTCTTTCTATCAATAGATTGTTACTCATCTTGGCTAAATTTATTCTCTTGAAGAAGACAATCCCAAATTCCAACAGCTACTAGTCCTGCTTCAGCATACACCTATTTGAAAACTTTTGATATGTGCATGTCAATTTCATTTGCACCCATATTACTTAATATTTCAGGTAAAATCCAGAAATTTGTGATAGAAACAGAAAAAATAAAATAAAATAATCATTCCTATCTTGGTGTGAAGCATCCAACACAAAATCAACTCTCGCATTTGGGTTGCACAAAATTTTCAAAGAGTGAGCAACAACTTTGATGCAAATTTATGGTATATGTGATATGTGAAATATTTGCATGGGCCAAGATTTAAGAATTTGGTAGCCTACAAATGTTTGGGTAAATTTGAAAGTCAAGACAAGCCTGGGTTATTCTTCTTTGTGAATTGAAGTCTTGGGCACATAGGAAAAGAAAATAGACAAGGATTTCTCACAATTGAACTTGGGTTTTCTTCCCTTTCTTCTTTGGTTTTAAAGGAGATAAAAGTTCATAAATTTGTTGATTTCAACATGATGGATCCAATTCTTCCTAGCTATGTTTGGTCAATCACATGCTTGTAAGCACACAATTCACACCCCCCACACCAAAACATACACAAAATCCAATCTGGTTTTGGATTTGTACAGTAGTTATGCTTTGGTGAAGGTTCAACCCATGCAGGGCTTGCCTTTTCAACCTTGGGCAGTTGGATCTACATCGCACACATTGGCTTCTCCCTCAAGAACAATTGCACTTGTATACAAGCCGAAGATATGAAAGGACACCAAGGGGAAAAGGTTTCTTGCTAACTTCAAACAGTGTGGACCTATGTGAGCTCCTTAGGTGGCTCAGCCTTGGATATGAACTACCTACATGTATTGGGTGAGCATCAAAGGTTACTTGGGTACCATTTACCTTATACTTGGGTATCAGATCTTATGCTGAAGTTTCCCAAAGACTAACCAATCAATCTTGCACCTAGGTATTTGGTTTCCTATTCGTTTCAATTGCCAATTAAGGTACCCTTTGGTTCAAAACATTACTTCTTTTGTGTGTGTCCCAAAGTTTCCATTACTTCCTAGCAAGTGGTGAATGAGCTTGGAAACTAAAGGGTGTGTAAAGGCCCTTCACAAGACAAAACTATAACAACTGGAAGGTTCAGAAGAACCATTTTCTTGTGTTTGTTCAAGTACATATCAACATAACCCCCAAAAATACAAATCAAGGAATAATTATTTGAAAGAATTTATAATTTAAAAAAATTAATAATAAAATAAATTGGTGGTGGGGAAACCAAGGTATAAATTTTATGTGTTGTACCATGCCCATCACTAATGTTTGATGTTGAATATTCTCAAGAGGGTGAGAGTGGTATTTGTGTTTTTATGGCAAGTGTTTACATCCTGGTAGCAAAAATAAGTGAAGCAGAAATATTCTATTGCAAATTCCATGTGTATTAGGGAAAAAAATAATTCACAATTTTTTGAGGAAAAAACTGGGGGAAATTTTTTGCCCCATTTTAATTGAGATTTTGGTGTGGGGTAGTTTTTGTCAAATTTATGTCATTTGTTTAGTTTGCCAGGGCAAGCACTAAACACCACCAATGAACTAAATGAAACTCAAACTCTAACACAAAAAGTATGCATGCATACCACAAATACCCAAGATGAAATCATTTGTATAATAAAAAATTATATATATGTGTGTGTGTGTTTTGTCTAGGCCTACCTCTTCCAAAGCTAACCACCTCATTCCTTCCCCTACCCATTTACATAGATATGAAAAGCCAATTGAACATATGCCATTTCATGTCCATTTTAAAATAATTTAATAATTAACTTCTTTCAAATCTATCTACTTAACCTCTTTCCCATGGACACGGGCATCTACATGGACATGATAAAGCACAATTTTCAGATTTTACATAAATAATGGGGAACTATTGGGAACTATATGGGAACATAAGAGGGAAATTAAAAACAAAATGGTGAGAGAGATTTATGCTTGTTTTCCCAAGTTTTTTTCAAGGTACATGAATTATGATAATTGTTTTAAGTATAACCCATGTAACTTAGCTTTTGAATAAAACATTATGGCATAATGGTCGCAACTTTTTATTATGTTAGAAGTGCAAGGTTCAAATCTTTTTATGCCACATCTTTTTCTCTAAATTGATTTCATCTGAGAAGGGAGAAAAATGGTGCTCCTCAAACAACTTGGGTAAAGAAATAGTTGGGGAGCAATGGTTGTGTTCTCCCCAAAAGGTAATGTTCTCTACGCAATATTATATGGCACCTTCCATAAGGAAAGTGTTGGGGAGCAATGGTTGTGTTGCCTCAAGAAGGTTGTGCAAGCAACATTGTACCACCTTCCCCAGGGAAGTTGTCCCTTCTCTTTTTCCTTTTTTTAATTGTGTGTTTGTTCTTGTTTTTTTGGGGTCAATATTTTTATTTGAAGTTTTCTTGGGTATGTATTTGCTTTCTATTTCTTTTCTCTTCTTTCATTTTATTTTTTGCTATTGGTCAAGGGTTTTCCCCTTGGGTGTTGCCATTTGGGCTCAAGGGTTTTCTTTTTTCCTTGGACCCACACATGGCAGAATGCAATGGATTTTTTCCAAGTTCTCTCTCTCTTCCTCCAGGAAGGTGGGAACATTGCACGAGGAAGTTGTTTTGCAGGGGAAACATTGCCTTCTCATGCATAATTACAATCATCCTTGGGCAAAATTGGCTGTTCCTAAGGTTTTGTGTGGACTGGGCCCCCTTCCCTTGGAATTGCGGTTGTGATTTCCCTAGGGAGCATGTGTAGACTTCTCCAAGCGAAACATCCATTCCTGTGCAACTTGGTCCCACTTTGCTGGTTAACTTGCCCAAGAGAGAAAAATAATTGGAGCCAAGTTCCCCAAGGAGAAAGAGAATTGGTGCCACATTTCCCTAAAAGGCTTGGCTACACACTCTCACTATAGCATTCAAGAAAATTGCAATCCCTTAGAATATTTCGAGGGTTGCACATAACAAATGAATATGCCCTCAACTTGTCATCCAAGTTAGTCCACAAATTTTCAACCATGATGTGACATTTTCACAAATTTTCATCCATTTGATAAAAAATTCACACATTGGGAAATATTGCATGGTGGAGAAAATTTTGAAAAAGAAAGTCATGCAATGGATGAAAAGTTGGAAAATAGAAAGAAAAAAAAAGGAAAAAAAAAAAAAAAAAAAAAAAAAAAAAAGGAAAAAAAAAAAAAAAAAAAAAGGAAAAAAAAAAAAAAAGAGGTTACCAAATGGGTGAAACCTTGCAGATTAAAAGGTTGCATAATTGTTGAAGAATTATTATCTTCAGAAGTATCAACTGATCAGTGCTCAGCAGAAGCCATTTAAGCCATCTATAGTTGCTACAAAGGTTTATGGCTACTGGTTTGTGATCATGGATTCCTTTGTGAACCCTGTTGAATCAAATTGTTGGAATTGATCACACTTGAAATTTGGAGAAAGTAATCTTTAGAACTGGAAATCCTCATGCCCAAGGAGGCTGGACCCCTGTGGCAGTGGAGAGTAATAATTTGCAGCATCTTTATTGCCATCAGCCTTTTTCTAACTCACCAAAATCTAAAATAAAAAGCTTGGAAATGAAAAAAATGGCCAGAAGTGAAGGAACAAATAGTATAAATTGCCAGATACCCATATTTGTATTTCTGTATGTAGCCAAAAATATAGAAGGATGACTAAATCTTTGTGTTTCATATTTGGGTTATAATCAATCTTATTTGGCTAAATCCTCCTCATGCTGATGGCCACTTTTTCTATACCTTCTATTGCTCAAAAAAAATGTTTTAAGAAATGCAAGAAGGGTTTGATGGTTAAGTATGGTGCTTGTTGTTCAAAACCAAGGTCTGTTTGACATATACCAACAACACCCTGGAGAGAAATGCAACATTTCAACATATAAGGATGAGAAATAAACATGGTAGCAACCTTCTAGGTGTCACTCTAGAGATGTTTAACTCTTTCAATTTAACCCAGCATCACCATGGGTTTGCCCATACAAAAGAATGGGATGGACTCTACATGAGGTTACCATCCTTGTGGATGTGCATGATAATGCCTTAGGCTATGGAGGTGGACAATGCGATATTTAAAAGAAATTAGCAGATGAATCTTAATTCTAGGTTCACAAAAATAGGTAGAAATTGACTTACATAAGAGTTAACGAGGAAAAAGTGGGTGAGGAGCATGTGCATGAAGGAAGACCATTATTTCCACAACCTAAGTTGTGATGTTCATCTCTTGTTCAAAAAGATGTAATAAAAATACATGGTAGGTCTTCAGAGCAACCCATGTACATCCCAATACGTAGAAGGCATCTCAATACTTCAAAGGTAGTTGTTCTCAAATCATGTCTTTTTCAATCCATTGCACATGTCACCTATAGATAATACATGTTCCTTTAAATTAATTCCTAGCATTTTCAAGTTCCCAAGGTGTTTTTTTCATGTGTTATTATATTGGTCCCATAAATTTTGCCAAATGTTCCTTATGATGTTCCCATAATTCCCATGCACTCCTCATGTTGTCCCCAATATTAATCCCACCTATTACCCAATATTTTGGCCTACATCGGTGGAGAGGATATACAAGTTCTCTGTTGGGAGTGTTTGGCCTCCAATGTTTGGAAAATTCTATATTGAGAGTGTTCAAAGTTTTGGAAACAATTTTTTTTTTTTGGGTGATGGGCCAATCAATAAGGCCCATCCCAACCCAAAAAAAGAAAAAAAAAAAAAAAAAAAAGGTTTGAACTTTGGATGCACTCACAAATAATTAATAAATATCACATTATTTGTCACATTACATAGGGGCCAAACTCATGGATACTTTTATTTTTGACTCCTAAACCTTGAATCTATTGTTATTTCACATAAGATTTTTGGAACACTGAATTGCTTGTTTGCTTCCACCACCCCTAATGAGGTCCTAAGAGCCTCATCAACAAACACTTAGATTGATGGGGCCGACTTTGGCCATGCTTATTAGTGGTTTTCTCTTGTGAAAACTACAATCAAACTTTTTCTTGTTCCTATGATTCTGACTGCCTCTACTAACAACTTCAACTCGTTGTTTCTTGACAAGGGGTTTTCAGAATGGGAACTTTGGTGGTGGGGTTCTGGAGAAAAATGTCAGGTGTTAGAGTGATTCAAGGAGGAGACCTTTGTTTTCTATGATGTTCTACATCAAGGTTGATACGAATTTTAGTCATCATGTGGATTCCAATGGTGGGTTTTTAATGAAGTGACACGTGATCGGAAACAAACACTTTCAATAATGTGATCACAAAGCTTCCAATTCCCCAAAGGAAGCTTTGCCAACTCAAAGAGGATGTTATTTGAATCATTGTGAAACCATTCACCTCTGTTCAAGGTATGGAGAGCAAGAAGTTTGTGTTTTCACCATCTAAATGCTTTAATCAGATGCTCTACTTTCTTCATCTTGCTTCAACAATATATCATATCATACTTAACAAGGGGTGTGTCACACCATGGCCTTGCTATTTATATTCAAAGGTATCTTAAGGCAAAAGAAGAATTATGAAAACTCAAATATTTCACCATGCAAAAATGTAATCTTCAAAAAAAATCCCTAAAAGAAACCAAAATCTTTCAAGATATTATAACTCTATAACTAATCTCAAGTTTCAACACAAGCCAAAATATCATCTTGAAAAAAATCCTCATGTAAAAATAGACCTATTACCTAGGGCCCAAAATCCCTTAAGTTACTATACTCCATAATGAATCTAAACACAATGTAAGGGCCTTCGTAGGCAAGGCCAATAAAGGTCCTTGTGTCCTGAAGGCTTGAATATTTTTAGTATATGTCAATGGCTGTGACATTCTCCATGAATATGATATATCTTCATAAGTCCTGAGGATTTCTCAACAAGTTTACAGTTTTAGGCTACCAACATACTAAGTTTCTGTCACAAGAGTGGCAATAATGGGAAAAATGCAGTCATGATGCTGGCTAGCTCCACAAAACTAAAAAAGAATGAACATAAGTCTTTGGAGTAATTTGTTGATGAGCTTACATACCTTCATCAATTGCCCCTCCACTAGCACATACCCATGAAGCACCTCCACAACAGGGCCAGCTCCACACCTTCCAGTTGCATTTGTTGAAATAGCTTCACATTTCACAGGTTGCAATTTCACTATAGTCCAGGAGACAACAAAATGTTGCACAGGTACATCTTGTCGACCCCTCTCCAGGTCTTGTCCAGCTCCCCCACATATGGCTTGGATGTCAATGAGGCTACTCACCACAAAGACATCAACTCAAAATTGCTACTGTGACCTGTCAATGAACAACCTTGCCCTCATTAAGTGGCAGTACACAGGGACATGCATTCAGGAACCACACTAAGATGATGGGGTCAAGTTGCATCTGCTCCTCTTGCATTTGCATAACAGATCCAATTCCTCCTGCCCTTGCCTGCATCTTTGCACATCCCAATGTCATTACAGTGCAGAGACCACATTACGCAAGGGAAACTTGCCAGACACTCTCCAAGCATCCTCACATATTGAATGGACATGTCAGAAACAGATCATTCTCACAACCATTTAAGAATCAGTTGATGAGTGCATTTACCTCTTCAAGTGCCCCTCAATCGGCATAGATATCAAGCACCTGCACAAACATGAGTGGGTCCAGTTGTATACCTTTGTGCTTCATTCACTGAAATAGCTGTAATGCAGCCTTCTACAGTTGCCTACATTTCACATCTCCCGGCATCAATGATCAAAGTTACAACATCCGACAGGCCATCCTGTTGGACATTCTCTCCATGCATCATCAATACTCCCATATTTGTCTGGACATCAACAAGGGAATTCCCTACAAAGACAGCATTACCCTCATGCCACTTTCAATCATCTGCTGATAAAGCTACCTGAATGCTTGAGTTGCTCATGAACTTGCAGATGTGGCACTGGAACAAAGGTGAACTCACCAGAGCTAATGCAGTCTGTTCCATTGAATCCATTTGCTAAACAAGCTCTGTGTTGTGCAGCCTTGATATATCTCAAAAGCTTTTGGTTCCATGAGAAAATTGCTTGATTGTCTCTGCTGCCCTTGCAGCTATCTCCTGCTCACTAAGGGTTTCTTTGGTTTGCAAGCCAGAGAGTCTCTCCATGTCTTCTTATGCTTGAAACCCTGACTACTTTGCATTCACCTGAAACCAGAGATTGAAATTGAGCTCATAGCTTGTGCAGACCATGCTACCATAAAAACCATGAGAGCTATGGTGGCTTCTATCATCAACAAGAGAAACTGTGACAACAGTCAAGTTGTGAGAAACTGTGAGGAGTTGTGAGAGTACTGCTTTCTTAGCTCTTATGGTATATCAGTCTGTCTGAGCTGTGAGGAAAACACAGCTGATCAGCTTCATGTCGATTACTCTGATTGTAGGTGAATGTAAGGTATGTGGATTTCAAGCATAAGAAGATGCAGGAAGCACTTTGGCTTAATAACCCACAGAATACCCCATGAGTGGAATGAAAATGGCTGCATTGGCACCATGGACTCTACAATTGGACAGTTTTTCATGGAATTGAAGGCTTGCAGAGTATGTCAAGGCTGAACAATACAAGAAGACACTGGAACTCTTCCAACAAATGCAAAAAGAAGGCACGATTCCTGACACATTCACTTTTGTTCCTGTCTTGAATGCATGTGCTAATTTGCAAGCACCAGAAGATGGCAGGCATGCTAATGAACATATCATTCAAAGTGGTTGTGAGTCCGATGTGTTTGTTGGGAATAGTCTCATGGACATGTATGCCAAATGTGGAGCATTGAGGATGCATGGCGAGTCCTCAACAACATGCCCACAAGGGACGTTGTGTCTTGGAATGTTATCATGTCTCTACATGTGAAATGTGGGCAAGAGTAGAAAGCATTGGAACTATTCTGACAAATGGAAGAGGACGGTGTAAAGCGCAGACCCTGTCACTTTTGTGGGGGTGCTAAAAGCATGTGCTGGTGTATTGGCATTTGAAGAAGGCAAGTGTGCTCATCAACATATCATACATAGTGGTTGCGAGTTTGATGTCTGTATAGGTAGTAGCCTTGTTGACATGTATGCTAAATGGAAGATGCTAGGAGGGTGTTCAACAAGATGGCCATAAGGGACATGGTCTCTTGGACTGCCATGATATTTGGACATGTGAAATATGGGCAAGGACAACAGGCAGTGGAACTAATTCAACAAGGGGTGTGTCACACTGTGGCCTTGCCATTTACAGTAAAAAGTATCTTAAGGCAAAAGAAGAATTATGGAAACTCAAATATTTTCACCATGCAAAAATATAATCTTCAAAAAATCATCTAAAAGAAACCAATATCCTTCAAGGAATTGTAACTCTATAACTAATTTCAACTTTCAACACAAGCCAAAATATCATCTTTCAAAATGATAACGTAATAGGTCTATCCCTTAAGCTACTATACTCGATAATGAATCTAAACACAATATCGTTGCCTTGGTAGGCAAGGCCAATAAATGCAACGGAAAGGTGTGCAGCCAGACCATATCAGATTTGTTGGGGTACTAAATGCATGTGTGAATCTAGTAGTAGCACTTGAAGAGGGAAAACTTGCTCATGAGTAGATCATACAAACTCATTATGAATCTGATGTCTTTGTGGGGAGTAACCTTGTGGACATGTATGCCAAATGTGGGAGTATGGCAGATGCTTGGAGATTGTTCAGCAAGATGCATTCCCACAATGAGGTGTCATGGAATGCCATGCTTGGAGGATATGCCATGGATGGGCATGGTGCAGAAGCTTTCGCACATTTTTGTACAGATGTGTGAAGAAGGTGTGTAAATAAGTCATGTCACTTTTGTCTATATTATTTCATCTTGTGTCACCAAAAAGGAGAGGGACCAAACAACAACCAAACCCCTCTGATGCACTCACTCGGACAGAGTGCACATGGGCAATCACATATCAAAGAAATAGCATAGCAACATCACTGGTCCAAATCCAAATGAGAAATTCATTACTGGAGCAAAACAATCTCGCCCGAACCTCTGCAGATCCGGCTCCTACACAGAATCTCAAGGACCAAAGCTCATAGTTCAGATTTCACAAAGATCCTCAACAGCACAAGCTTCCTCTTTTCTAGTATGTTCCTCAGTAGTCTAACAACTACTCAGTCAACGATTGAGCTCCAAAAACAGACCACTCGAGCTGTCTATTTATACACTTTCCAAACTTCACCGGTTTACAACACCGATCCTTACTTTCGACCTGACTCTCACCAGATTCAGGAGCTAGCCATCCCCTAATTACTAACGCAGCGGAAGAAATCAGCAATTAGAAATCTTCTAAGCTCTTCGGCATTCTCCAAAAATCTCCTGCTTCTTGTCTGTTGATCTCTGCTCTTGCAAGCAAACAGATCTACTCATCGACTATACATTTTCTGAACTAACTAGCACGATCAGCCTCCGCCAAAACTCTCCGGACCCGGACCTCCTTTTCCACTCCTCTTCTAACTTCCCAAATCCCCTCTTCAACGTTCAGCCTCCTCCTCTTTTAATTGCCAGCTCCCGCACCGTCCTGCATTCCAATCGCCTCAAACCATAAATGCCAGCACCTCCTCTGCCATAATTCTGTGCTGTCTCCCTCAAGTGTGGTGAGCTTCCATGACCAAACCAGAGCAGCCGCCATGCATTGCTGCAGTAATGAAACATAATGCGCAGCCAACCTAGTGATGGTGCAAAAATAAGGATCAGAATCAGCATAGCTCCATTGTTCGGTCACCCCATGTTCGGTTACATATACCTATTGAGGCTTAGTGGATGAAGGTTTTTGGTACTTTGATTCCATGGGTTCACTTTACAAGATTCTTATAACATTAGATAGTTTTGCTTTCATAGGTGATTTTTAAATGTCTTTGTCATATCACTAGTCCAAAAGTGAAATGCAATTCACTAACCTGAATCAATTTTGGACCTTAAAAGGGAAATAGGTTCACTCTACTTTAAACATTTCACCTTAAAAAAATTAATATGTAATCAACATGTATCATTATTACTTGACATAGTTTATTATTAGTTAACATAATTCAATATTAATTGAAGAAATTCACTATAGTAAAATATTTTTTATGTTGTTGGTTTAAATATCTTGAGCTAATATTGTACCCTAGGCTATTTTACCCCATGTTATTTACTAATTGAAAAAAATCACTATATTAAAATAAATTAATTAAATTATGTTGTTGATTTAAATATCTTGGGGTAATATTGTACCCTAGGCTATTTTACCCCATGTTATTTACTAATTGAAAAAAGTCACTATATTAAAATTATTAAAAGTATGTTGTTGGTTTAAATATCTTGGGGTAATATTGTACCTTAGGCTATTTTACCTTATGTTATTTACTAATTGAAGAAATTCACTATAATAAAAAAATTGTGTTGTTGGCTTAAATATCTTAGGTTAATATTGTACCCTAGGATATTTTACCCTATGTTATTTACTAATTGAAGAAATTCACTATAGTAAAAAATTGTGTTATTGGTTTAAATATTTTAGATTAATATTGTACCTTAGGATATTTTACCCTATGTTATTTACTAATTGATGAAATTCACTATAGTAAAAAAATTACATTGTTGGTTTAAATATCGTAGGTTAATATTGTAACCTAAGCTATTTTACCTTATGTTAGTATTAATTGAAAAAATTCATTATAGTAAAAAAATATTTATGTTGTTGGTTTAAATATATTAGGTTAATATTGTACCCTAACTTTTTTTATCTTATGTTATTTACTAATTGAAATAATTCACTATAGTAAAATTAATATTTTTATGTTGTTGGTTTAAATATCTTAGGTGAATATTGTACCTTATGTTATTTTTAATTATTCTTGTCTATTTCACCTTAGGTTATAATAAAATATTTTCAACTATTTTTAAATAGTTCATTATAACTTATTATAAGTTATTCCATTCTAACTTATTTTAAATTACCTACCTTAAGCTTTTTATGGTTATTTTAAGTTATTCCACCTTCAATTATTCTTTATTATTCTAAATTATCTTAGTTATTATGGATTATTTCACCTTAAGTTATTCTAAATTGTTATCGATTATTTTATTTTAAACTATTATGAATTATAATTTTAAATAACCTAGAAAATAGCATATGATTACATCCTAAAACATTTAGGTTTACATAACCTAAAATAACTTACAATAAATAACCTATGATACTTTAAAATGTAATAACCTAAAATAGTCAAAAATAGCCTAGGATAAAATACCCTACAATAGCTTACAATATAATAACATATAATACCCTATGATGGAATAACATATGGCAAAATATTTTTAAATAATTTAAGGTGGAATAGCCTAAAATAGCCAAGAATAATTTAAGATACAATAGTTTAAAACAACGTAAGGTGGAATTTTTTAAATAACTAAAAATAGCCAATGGTAAAATAACCTGATGTGGAAAAAATTTAAATAACCAAAAATAACTTAAAATAACATCTAAAGTGAAATAACTTAAAATAGTTGAAAATAACTTAAAATAGTAAAAACAATAGCCCAAAATATAACAATTTAAAATAACATAATTTGCAATAACTTAGAATAACCAAGAATAACCTAGGGTAAAATAACTTAAGTTGGAATGACCTAGAATATCCAAAAACAACATAAGTTGGAATAACCTAAAATGACAAATAATAATTTAAGGAATAATAACTTAAGGTGGAATAGTAAAAAATAACTTATCAAAAAACAAATCTGAAATAACCTAGGGTGGAAAAGCCAAAAATAGACAAAAATAACCTAGAAAACAATAACCTAAAATAACCTAGGATGGAGTAGCTAAAAGAAGAAAATTACCTATGGAAAAGTAACCTAAAATAGCATAGTATGGAATAGCTAAAAATAGACCAAAATAACTTAAGGAAGAATATTTTTAAATAACCTAGGGTGGAATAACTAAGAATAGATGCAAATAACCTAGGGAAAAATAACTTAAAATAACATAAGGTGAAATATATCTTTAAATAGTTGAAAATAACTTAAAGTAAATTACTTTGGAATAGTCCAAAGTGGAACAACCTAACATAATAAAAAATAATCAAAAATATAATATTTGATAATAGGCTAAGGTAGAATAGCTTAAAATAATTTAAGGTGAAATACATTATGGTATAATAACCTAGAATATCATAGGGTGGAATATCCTAAAATAGTTGAAAACAACTTAAAGTAGAGTAGCTTAAAATAGCATATGATGGAATAACTTAAAATAATAAAAAATGGTTTAGTTTAAAATCACTAAAAAAAAATTGGAAATAAACGACTACAATTTTAGTTGCAAAAAACAATTTTTTTATCATAACGGACACATGCAATTACAAACCATGTAGTCACCTTGGACTAGTTGGAAAAGACAACTAGTCGCAAAAAAAACTCCACATGGCATGTACAATCACCCTTGTAGTTGCATATTGCTTACAATTGCAAGGATTTTTCATTCATTGACTAGTCATAAGACTATATGATTATAAATACAACTATATAAAATATTAGGTAGCATTTTTTAAATGATTTAATTTTTTTAATCACATATATTAAATTATTTTTTTATATTTTTTATATTATATAATATAATCATTCATATTATTGGTAATTTCAAAAAAAATCAGCCTATGAGTTGTTGACACATGTCATCACCTAAACTAGACTAAAAACCTAATTTAAGTAACTAGATAAAACACCTAAATCTAGGTACCTAGGTGGGCCTAGGTAGGCACCTAGGTTAAATACCTAATCATGTAAAGCACATACAATCAACATACCATTGTTGACATACCATTGTTGACCACAACTATGTAACTTGGGAAGTTTGATCCTTAGATTTAAAGGATGGATATCAAGTCCTTTGCCATCAAACCACCCTACTTGATTTGCAAACATAGAGGAATGCATTCTATTTAACCCATACTTGATTTTAAACATTGCACAAACACAATTTTCAATCTTTCATATTTTATTGATATTTTTCCAAATGGAAAAAATTCAAGTTGATTTTTAAAGTACTTTCAATGACATACATGATTAAATATATTTTTCTTCCCAAAATGTACATTAATTTGAATAATTGTTTTCTGAAATTTGTTGACTTGAATTACATTTTGATGATGATTTGAAAGAATTTTTTTTCAAGCACATGATTTATAAATGAAAAATATTTTACGAACAATATTTAATAATAATTAAATTATTTATTTATCTCCCACATATTAATCCTTCATTTCATTAAAAAAATTATACAATGTGATATAATATACCATAATTCTAATTAATTCACATATAATTTTTATAAATGGATAATATATCTGTCACATTTCAAAATAATAATAATTTCTTAAAATATGAATTATAATATTTATGATGTATAATATATTTTTATATTTTATATTTTAATCTAAATCACACTTAGTAATGCTAGATAATTAATGAATTTGATGGAATTTTAAGTTCTATACTTTTACAAATATAATATATAAATTTTATCTAAAATTATGGTAAAAATCTTCTGATCAAATAAATGATATATTTCTTAGACATCTGAAACCTTTATTTGATTAAAAAAATACATCATATTTTATTATGATTATAATAAGTTGTGATTTTAACAATAGAATTTAATTTACACGTATAATAAATAATTTAATAATCATCATATATAATATTTATAAATAGATCATAATTTCAAGTATTAATAAAAATATAATAATTTATATTATCAATGTCAATAAACAATAAAAAATACCAATAAACAATTAAACACAAGTTGATTGTTAAACAAATATTGTAATTCCAAAGATGTCACATATGTTTTGATCATCAAAATATTGTAAATGAAAAAATTATTGACACTAATTACAAAAATAACTATAACCAATTACAAAAACAACTAAGTTTTCATCCATCCAAGGATTCATTCACAATATTGAATGAAAAAAAAAAAAAAGTGTTTCATCTACATCACTGTACTAGAAACTGGCCAGTGCATTTGGGCTCATCAGCACGTCAATTGGGTTCTGGCCCGGGCGCTATTTTGCCCACTTAATGACGCTAAATTGTAAGTAAGTAAGTAAGCACAACACTGGTACTCCTATCTGTATCTTCAAGAATCTGCGAATATGTAAGGACGGCCACACTTCCACCAAGTTTATTTCAAAGATAGCTAAGAGAGCAATCATAGTAAGGGATACAAATCGATTCTATCCTATGATTTTGAGGATGGTGTCTGCACTTGCAGAAATTATTGGTGATGACAACAGCCCATCTTTTCCTTTGTTTATGCTTTTTTCTTCCCCCCTGTCAAATGGCAAGTTTAGAGTATGCCTAGCAACAAGACAATTAGTGAAGTGTCATCTGTGACTGCAAGCTGAAGTGAGTACAGCTGATGAATTTAGTGAGACATGATGAGAGACCAGTTGACCTTTTGTGGCTATTGTTGAACTTTTCCTGGTCTTGCCCTATGAGGCAAAGGTTCGTCCACATTATGGTGTAGCCAGTAGGCAACCTCAGACTGCCTGTTTCTTGAACAACACCTAGCCTGCATCCCTGACATTAGCAGCTGCAAGCACGATGAATTTACAGATCCCAATTACTTGTCACAAGCTACATGTTAAGATAGGTCGTGGTATTATTTGTCAGGAGCTATATGTTGTATTTGAATGTGAGCACACCATAAGCCTCCCAAACCATGGCCGCCCCTTGGCTTTTGGTAGCGCTGGAAAGTGCTTAACACGACATTGTGCATGTTTGTCATTTTGCATTTTTTGGATCAACAAAGCAAAAGTTATTGAATTTAGAGCTATTGTCATCTTTTAAAATTAAAAATGGTTTCTTCAGCCCCCTTTGCTCAACAGTATTGAGATGGGTGACCGACCTTCCAAGAGGTTTAATATACTTGGGCACAGTGACTGGAATAGTTTTGAGATGGGTGACCGACCTCCCAAGAGGTTTAATAGACTTGGGCACAGTGACTGGAATAGTTTTGAGATGGGTGACCGACCTTCCAAGAGGTTTAATACACTTGGGCACAGTGACTGGAATAGTTTTGAGATGGATGATGTCACAAGAGGTTTAACACACTTGGGCCACCCACATAGAAGCCCCCTAGCATCAACTACCTAAATACAATTGAAAGGATCCCCTCTTTTAATTCTTAATCTAATGTTACTTTCTTTATTAACTTGTGAATGCTCCATGCCATAAGAACTTTAGTTCAATGGACACAAACCATCAAATAATGTGGATAAATGGAACTTAATGTTGTCATTCAGTTATGTAGCATCCAGTAAGGTTAAATGTCAACACACATGTGTACTATGTAATTATCCATGTAATTAGTTGATGTGAATGGCATCCCCATTCATTTGACTTATGGGGAGAAAAACACATCATTTGTGTGATCACATGATTCCTACATTTAGTTGCCTTCACCAACTTTTTGGAAATTCCAAATAGTTATTCTTTTATTGTCCATTGAATTCATATTTCAGCATTGCTTTTCCTACATTGAGTCATTCCCACCAAATTGTTTCTTGCTTGTTATACATTTGATATTTTTATGCCCCAAATTTAATATTTAGTGCTGATATAATCGCTTTAGAGATTTGATCATCTGAAAAACATATGGAGAAATATTCACTACTATTTAATCATGCACATGTGATCCATTCACATGTGCATTTTATTGTTTAACTATTTAATCATGCACATATGACCCATTCACATGTGTGGTTTATTGTTTAATAATAGAAGGTGATGTCAGTATGTACCAATCATGTGTCCAGAGTGAATGACATTCTAGAATTTTGATAATAAATTCAGTGTTTCATAACATCATTTCCCATGCCTCAAGTATGAATGGGTGTTGTAAGGGTAACCAACAGTATGGTCTTAGCTAACAGTGTTTCTAACAGTGTCTATTAATTATCTCTCTATTAGGGTGTGCCGTTAGCAATGTTAACAAGGCATCACAAACATGCTGGCCTTGCCAATAGATAGGATGTTGTACATCTACTTACTATGTCCACACTCTGAACACCAAGAAAATCCGATTCAATCTAAACAGTCTAAACACTTTCACCAAAGAAACCAGTTCATCTAATGTGAAATTGATTCTAATAAGGTAAAACTTCCAAAAGTTGGATCCAATGCAATAGTCCCTGTTCCTGTGGGGGCAGGGCTCAATAAACCTATCCTAACCATTAGGTGTGCGGCAAGGTCCTTACTATGTTCATCATTATAAAGCCATTTGATAAGCAGGCCTTCATTTGTTTTCATCATTGTAAAGGCATTTGCACACCTTCATATGTTCATCATGAATCCACTTAGTGAAGAGGGTTTTATTTCCAATCCTTGCAAAGGCAATCGTCCCTCCTAAGTTCATCATGAACACAATAGAAATCATCATTTCATGCTTCAAGCATATCAGTGGTGTCGATAAAATAGTATGTAGGGAAAATAATTATTAGCAAGGAAGTAAGAGCAAGTGGTTAGCTTAGTTTGATGTTTCTTTTTCAAATAAGTCCATTAGGAAAAAAACGGCAAAGAAAGTGGATAGATTAAGTTCAACAAA
>Ga0209611_10002032_pt1 | contig 35353 bp, 25 predicted proteins | sample S1TSphgellanicum_3_FD_187693 | JGI IMG/M metagenome (GOLD analysis project Ga0209611, IMG submission 187693) | Host-associated microbial communities from peat moss isolated from Minnesota, USA - S1T2_Fc - Sphagnum magellanicum MG (SPAdes) (version 2) | ecosystem: Host-associated > Plants > Peat...
GGGGGGGGGGGGGGGGGTGCTCCTCATGGGTTTTGGTCGTGGCTGCATTGTCGTCATTGCCAGATGAATGAACAACATTTGCAATATTATTTACAACATTGCCATAGTAGTTATTGTAGCAAGGGAACAAGGGGGGGATGCCATCACCAAAAGCTTTTCGAGCTCTAGTTGAGTTTCGTTAACAACAATAGTAAGTTTGTGATTGGATAGGGGTATTAAAAGAATTCATGCACTTTGAGCCTTATGATCAAGATTTTTTTATTTTTTTAAAAATTTAATTTTTAATTTGAAAATAATTGGGATTTTTGTTTAGAAGTTCATATTCAAGTTGTACAAAGTTGGATTTAGGTGATTTTTATGTTGTTGAATTCATGGAGAGGATGTTTACATGTGTGGGAGATTTCAATCCATTTGGAGATGGAAAATTTTGGATGATTTTCATAGGTGTGGGAAAGTAGTGTGTGTGGAATCAACTTTCACTAGATTTTCAATGATTCGACAATTGTGTTGGTTAGAAAGAATACATGTAACCCATAGGTGGTGGAATGCCATGTCATTGACATCAATTTTTGCATTTTTGTTGTTGTAAATATTAAGTTTCATGTTGACATTTATAAAATTGAAAAATTGTGTTGCATGAATTGTGCATCTCCATTTTTGTTGTAATTGGGGAATGCTAATTTTCCAACCTTGTTTGTGGGAAATGTTGGGCTTGGCTAGGCTTGTTATTTCATGACAAGTTTGCAAGACACATGTTTATTTTGAGTACCATGTGGATAATTTATCATTTTGTAATGAATTTACAAGACACAATTGACCATGTCAAGGGTTATTAAAATTAAGCCCAGTCCATGCATTTTTTCACAAAAGCAAAGTTGGAGTTAACAAAAAAGGATAGGTTGTAATCCAATTTTGACATTGCTATGAACATTCTCAAATTTAATCATTAGAGTGTTCCATTGATTATTTGGTGGTGAGATTAGGTTAATGGTGTCATGGACGACGTCCCCAACATTGAAGACAATATCATTGCCAACATCATCGCCAAGATCATCATATATAAAGTTTATCCATGAATGTTCACCTTTCATCTTTGTACATTGAGAATGTAATTAAAAATTTGCCCAAAAAGATCCTTGAGATATATTTGAAATATTTTAAGACCTAATAATGTATAAATAAAGATAATTTTGTTGATATTACCTTGAATATGTTCAACATTAATTTTGGGCATAATCTTGCATACAAAGTTGTGTTATGTTGTTTTCATGTTTTCATAATAAAGCTCCATTTGACCTACGTTTTGCACATTTTGTATTCTTGTCTTTGGTTTTCATGTTCCATGATTTGAAATTAAAATTAAATTAAAAAATTTCATGATTTGTTTATGTTTTTTTTAAAATCTTTTTGTTTTGGTTATTTTCATGCCCATGAAAAATGGATGATATATCACTTTTTTTGTGTTCATAATGAGCCCAAATCTTGTTGACCCTATGAAACATTTTGGTAGATACAATACAAGGTTATGGTGAAACATGTTCAACATCCTTTTTCAAGGTTAGGGTTTGGAACATCGGATTTAGGGTTTAGGACACATTTGGCATCATGGACTTTAGGGGGTTTCCACATCAAAGATGAGCCAACACTATCAGAAGTTCAATTAAGCAATGGGTTATTTAAAATGGAATGCACTTTCATCTAATTTCATCGATGTCTAGTGATGATTCACATGTTGGTGAGGAGGACGATACTTTTTGTATTGCTAGGGAGGAAGTTGTCATAAGTTTTAAATTTCTTGTGCGTTCTGTTCAGGATAAAATATTCACCGACCAAGGTATGAAATTTTATAAGAAGTTTCAAAAATTGAGTGAAAAAAACATTGATTAATCATGGCACAATTTCATAAGACCGTTTCAAAGTAGACAGAGTAAGTTACCAGTATAACCTATCTCTGGATGAAGAATTTGGGTTTCCAGAGATGGTAGATGGAAACTACATAATAAGAAGTTACCACCATAACTTAAAACTCTGGATGAAGAATTTGGGGCTATGGAAGTTTTGCGGGGAAATGAAGGCAAATCATGAGATCTCAGTTGGGGATGATGATGATGATCATCATGATCATGATGGGTCGTTCATTTCCATTCATCCAATCTATCTCGATTCCAATTTCACGAGCAGACTTTCATGGTGTCAAATTGCATTTACGGCCACCTGTCGGTCAGATTTTTGCTAAGTGTCTAGTTGGCACATAGCCACCCGGCAGTACGTACCTTTGGGGCTGCCACCGGTATTCATGAGCGGCACTGCCAGGTGGCGGCTAGACGTGGCCCGCTGTCGTTTCTAGCGGGTCCCACCCTCTGTTCACTTAATGAAGAGCTGTAATGTACCAAACGTGCCGGCACGGGTTTTTTGGCGATAAGAAAATGTAAAAGTAAAAAAAAAAAAATCTGGCATCCTTCTTTATTTTTGGCTACCTGCTGCAACTCAGGATGGAATCTGGCGACTTTTTTCAAATTTTAATTCTAAATTTGGCGACTAAAAACTCAAAACAAATCGCCAATTAAAAAAAACAATCGCCAAAAAAATCCCTGCCTGCCGGTCACAGATATAGGGCGGCGTGCTTGAAATCTCCTTCTCGTTTGTTGCGTACTCTCACGAGTTTTTCTCTCAAGAAGCACCGCGCTTCGTCATTTTTCGATCGAGCGACCGACTGACACCAGGGAAAGCTCACCTGTGCAACAGATCTTCGCGACAGATCTTGCGACAGATCTTCTAATAGGAAACAAAGCCAACGCGGTGGTGATCGGTTTTATTTTTTCGCGTTTTTCTGCGACCAAGAAAGCAAGAAAGCAAGAAAAAGAAAAAAAACAGCAAACAAATTAGCTGTGAACATTAATTTTACGAACTTGCTTGCAGCTAAGCACTCTTCGGAAGAACACGAAGAAGACTTCAGTATTATCAATTCGAGTGCAGAGTCTAGATACTTGAGAGAGGTTAGTTTTGTGCACCTGCTGGAAAGAAATGGAATCAATCCAAGCTCCAGACTTCTTCTTGTAAATCTTTTTGTTTTTGTTTACCTAAGTTTTGTATTATACGTGTCGGATCACGGCAGCTGAGCTTGGAGCTGCATGATCATTTCTGCAGGTTGCTTTACGATCGAGGTTACAAGTCGGAAACTTGTGTCGCTGCCGGGAGAACATTGGAAGCGCTTCAAGGAAGAGTTCTTGGACGACGTCGATCGTTGCGACTAGATAATAGCTGATCTGCAGCAGGTGCATTACTTTAAGGAGACGTCGTCCATGGCGCGTTCTATAGAGCCGTTAGTGGTGGGACGAGTTGTAGGAGACGTGATTGATATGTTCGTGCCTAGTGTGGATTTGGCAGTACAGTATACGTCGCGCCAGGTGAACAACCGTTCCCCTCCCCTCCTCCTCATCTCACACACGGGTGAGAGAAGTACAAGATGAGAGGGGACTCGTACTTTGGCCTCTTCTTCTTCCCTCCATCTCGTCAACTGGTTCTTTGTTGCACAATATTAAAACATAAGACAACAGGGCTGAAATCTAGTCGTGAGTGGATATAATAGAGCTCTTCAAGACCAAAAAGAATGAAACCATATGAGAAATTAGTCTTGTAGAAGTGCTGTTGTCGGCATAGACTTTGTTCTCTCTGCACGTGGACGGTGGCATATTGCTGGCATCGTGCGCACGAACAGTTCGAGCTGCGATAGCTGCGTACAACGTTGTGACTCATGATGCTTGGTAATGCTCTCTAAGTATTACGTCCTGCCTGCGTTTTGCAAGTTCTTCCGTTTGTCAGACGACTTGCAGAACCATTGAATCGCAGCATTTTGAGAGTCTTGTTGTTGTTGTTGTGATAGTTCTCTTGTTGTTGCGGAAGGTTCACAGCTATGATGATATTTAGGTGGTCCCACTCCTACTACTACTATGCTGCCGCTGCTACTCTTTCGTGTATTTCTTTCTTGGCTTTTAGAGAAGCTTGGTGATTCATGACTCCCTTCTTCTGTGCGGCCATGGCAGGTGAGCAATGGATGTCAGATGAAACCCTCTGCAACTGTGCAAGCACCAAACATCGAAGTAGCAGATCGCAACGCTGATAACGTGAATCTTTTTACACTTGTATGACACATATCTCTCTCTCTCTCTTTCTCTCTCTCTCTAGATGTGTCTGTGTGTGTCTTTCTCTGTGATTTTCTTACTCGCAAAAGAGTTATTGCAACCAGCTCTTGAACATGGACAATTTGATCATGAAAGTGTCGGCACTTGATGTACACTTGTTTGTTTATTTGGATCAACTTCCGAATTCTTTACACATTGATGGTGCAGCAAAAGTTTTGTGCGCTAGTTCGACGTACGCAAGTTAACGTACGCTCGCTGCACAAACTTTAACTACTTGTAAAATAGAATTAACTGGCTCCGAGGATATGCTAGCGAGTCTCCTGGACGTCGATGTATGTCAGTGCAGAGGACCTCTGCATGCATGGAGCTCCTTGTCGACACAGTGGAACCACAGAGTCTAACTTAGTGAGATTGCTTATGTATTACAATGAATGAAACATGGTGAAACATAATGGCTTGATCTCTTTTGTGGTGTTGACAGATAATGACTGACCCGGATGCTCCTAGTCCTAGCGAGCCTTCTATGAGAGAATGGGTGCACTGGTAGGTTAAGAATCTGATCCTTCCTGAAATCTCATGGTCACAGTAGTTGGACATGATCGTTGTGACCTTGTTTGTAGACACAAAAAAATGCTGCATTGCATAGCTTCCTTTAGAGCGCATCTGAAAGAAAAGAACCAGCTCCAAGAGCTTGTTCTGGAGCAATGCTGGACGTGATATTATTATATCCTAAACCCCAAACCCAACCTTATGCTTATCTGGGGGATTTGGTACACTATGCCGATGACCGGACTCACAGACTACATGTGTGATTTCAGGATTGTGACGGATATTCCTGGAAGTATTGCCCAATCTAACCAAGGTATTTGTTCAATATAGCTCACTCTTAAATGGGTTCAGATCTGAACCTTGCTCAGCTCTGGAGACAAGTACAGAAGTTGCAAAATTATCTGTTTATTCCAGAGAATTTCTGTCAAAAGCACCCTTGAGTCTCTTACAATACTGAGGAGGGGGAGAAGTGGACTGCAATAGTGTGTTCAAGTTCTGTAAGTGATTGTAGTATGGGAATTTTGGAGAATTTCCAGTCAGCTAAATCTGTTGTTGGAATTTCATAGATGAATTGCTTACCTAGCTGAAGATGGCTTTGCATCTGAATAGATGCAAGCATCTCCAGCTTGAGATCCTGTGTGAGCGTCCCAGTTTTTTGGATTCCCTTAGAATATGTATATAGTCTCATTCTGATAGATTATGTGTGAAGCTCTCACAAGGGGAAATTTGTTTCTTGTCATTCAGTACACAGCATGCTTGATGTATGAGTGCATAGATTCTGAAATCTCACATATTAGTGCCATTTGTGTGCTGCACAGGGTACACATGGTTCAATGAACGAGTGGTGCCTACTAGCACTGCTGGTAAAGAGGTGGTGCCATATGTGGGTCCTCGTCCTCCTATAGGTATACACAGATATATATTCATGCTATTCAAGCAGCCATATGGACCTTTGATTGTATGTCCACCTACAGTCCGCAACAATTTCAACACCCGCAATTTTGCAGCTGAGCATGGATTAGGGTTACCAGTAGCTGCCACTTACTTCAATGCACAGAAAGAACCTGGGAACCGCAGACGATAAAAAGCTCAGATACATGTTCCTGTTGTTTGATTTATGTCACTTATGCCATATACTATGCTACTCTATTCAGCAACAAGGAGGTTCTAGGTCCAAGTTAGCTCTACACAATACTGGCCACCAGGATTGGAACTAGTGGAACTGCAGATTGCTCCTATATTCCATTTGATAGGCTTCCAGTTCACCAGCTCTGTACAGCATTCTTTGTTGTCCATAGTTTGAGGCTCAGCTTACACCCATTATTGTTCACTCACAGCTGATCTGGCTGGTACCCATTTCTTGAGTTGATTCAAATTGCTAAGCAGTTCCTGAAAGAAACTTGAAAGAGAAAAAGCTGGATTGCCTATGAACCCAAGTTAATGGCATGAAAGTGCAAATTTCTTTCTCTTTTCTGACATCATGAGTTGATGTGAGTTGACATTGTGGTGACTGAAGGTGTCAGTTCCTTGATCTAGAAACTGCATTTCAGCAAGGAAGAACAACATTCTAGAGGGTTTTTTTTGGGTGTGGCAAGCCGGTTAAATAGACTTTATATTATTTTAGCATATCATTTATGTATATAGTGGGTTAGTATCTCTATGCAAGGAAAAGAAACTGTCTTTGTTACTTACTGTATGATGATTTTCTTTTCTGTATGCCTGAAAATCATTGGCAGAAAATTTTCCTTTAGCCTGTAAATGGCACAACTATGGATGCAAAAACCCTGTTTTGTAAACTTGATAACTTGATGGCCACCAAGCCCTTCTGAGAGGTTTTAATCTTGAGAAGAAAGCTGGAATTATATTGAGCCTCTTCAAATTTCATCTCAGAGTCGGTCTTTCAAAATCTTTCAAAATAGAAACAACTAGAGCATTGACAAAAGGATTTAACAAGCTTGAAGCTAAATTATGCTAGAATGAAATGAACAATTAGGTGATTTCTTGATAAAAAAAAAACTTTTATAGATTGCTGAAAATATTGTGAATTATAGAGTAAACAATTTGTAGATGTTGGTGGAAACTGAACATAATGTGGTCAATGTTTTTAATGTTAAGAAGCTTGATGAAATTCACATTGAAGAGATTTGAATTTCTTCAAAGCTAAAGAAAAAAATCCCACTAATCACAAAGGAGCATGAGGGAGGAAGAACTTGTTGACATTGTTGTTTTTTAAAACATATGAGCACCATCTATGAGAATTGTGTGTTTTCTTTCACAATTTTAGTTTCAAAACTTAAATATTTTCAAATTACTTTAAATTTTAGAAATTGATATCACATTTTTCACTTTTGTCATATTCTCTTGTCTCATAAAGTTGAATACAAAATGGAATTCTCTAAGTGGAGATGGATGACCATATAATAGTCCAAAGAGTTGCTTGAGTAGCCATTGTGAAGAGGCATGTGTTTGATCTTATAGATTGTAGAGGGACACCACTAAATAAGATCAAAATTGATTTCTATCCAAATGTTGTTGCATGGCAAAATCTCAATGTGCATTTAAAAAGTTTTTAATTCCATTCTCCCCCCATTTTTTCATTGATTTTTGTTTCTTTGCAAGTTCACTTTTAGTCTCTATTCTTAAATCTTTTTTTCTTATTTATGTATTTTCCTTGTGATTATTTTCGTTGTGAACTTGCAATATTGATTCTTGTGACTAGTGCAAATAGCTTTACAACCCACATTGATTGGGGGTAGAAATATGATAAAATAGACAAAAAAAAGAGTAAGTGTTTACATTGGAACTTTGTGTCATTCATCAATATATATATATATAATTGGGTGGAAATATGGTCTAATGGAAATTAACAACTTGTTCTACTCCCCACACAGAAAGTGCATCCAAATGAAAGAGTTTCGCAGAGCACATCTGTGACCAATGCAATGTCACAGTACCTGCAGAGAGCCTTTCGAATGAATGGGTGGAATCCTTCATAAATGCATATTGCCCATAGTAGTTTTCTGCGTGGGCCAACTGCATGAATACCTCATTTTGTTAAGATCTTCCCTTCCACATCTCTGCATGTCTGGTGCTTGCATCATGGTACCCTTGTTCACTGTTGCAGCAAGTCTTATGTTACTGTGCCAAGAAAACTTTTCATTTGTGTATCTGCTGAAATGGGCATGAGTGTACTGAGCCACTGCTGTGGAGAAAACCTAAACCTGATAATCCACATACTTTTTGGATGCTCTCTGTTGACCTTCTGAGGTGCTAATCTCTTGTTGTTGTGCTTGGTTCTATCAATGATTCTTTACTTGGGGACTCTACTTTGCCAGCCTTTCTGAGTGCCACGGAGGTATAACCGGCACTTGTTCATCTCCTGTCTAGGGAATTCTCTTCCTTTCTGAAGGAGGTTGGACCTTTCTTTCTCATGTCATGGGAGACTCTCTTAGTGAGTCATCCTCAACATGGGAGACTCTCTTAGTGAGTCATCCTCAACATTACAATCTTGAGCGCCTCCTTGTGTTCCTCCAAGACACTCTTGAGAGTTACCAAATGGAATAACCCTGTCAGTTGCAGATAAGTGAGAGATATTGAATAATTGAGATTACAGTCTTGAATTACTTCTTGTGTTTCTTCAAGTGTTCTCACTACCAAATGGATTAGCTCTATTAATTACAGACAAGTGAGGGATATTGAACACCAAGTTTTGAAGTCTTTCTCTTTTCCTTCAGCTCCACATCAGGCCTAGCCTTTGTCCTTGGCCTACAAAAAAGCTTTATCTGCTAGCAAAATGAATGGGATGGTCATGCCCATTTTCGTCCAACTGTGATAGGGTGCTGCCCACCGCTTCTCAAGATGCATCACAATATACTAAGAATGGTTTGCTCCAATTTGGGGTCCGAAGGATTGGCGCAAGTTGAAGAGCTGACTTTAGTTGTTCGAATGCCCGTTTTGACACCTCGTCCTCCGTTGGTGCAGGTGCATCTTCACGCAAGAATCGTGTTAAAGGACGTGCTTTTGCTGCAAACATGTGTATGAACCTGCGATAATATCCCACCATCCCTAAAAAACCTTGAAGGGCTTTCTTCGTGGCGGGAAAGGGAAGCTTTGAAATCCTATCAAGCTTCTCGGGATCTGTGGCTACCCCATCTTTTGACACAATGTGTCCTACCATCTTCCCTTCTGGAAAACCAATTGTGGTTTTCTTAGGGCTTAAAGTCTAACATCAAATGGGGTGGCCATGGACCCTACTGAAAATATCCTACTGAAGATCTAGCCTCCTTTCACAATTCTCTCTTTCTTCCAGTTGCCAACCTTGAAAATGACTTGAAATACAACTAGAGAGATTGGTGTGTGAGAATTGAAGCTGCCCCAAAGGAGTATTCCTATAATTTCATTAAATAATCCCATAGATTAGCATGTGGCCTGAAGAGAAACTACATGTGCACAATGTTGAGGCATCATTCATTGTCAGGATCTCAACTCTTGGAACTATAACAATTCCTCTTTTTGGAAGGCATCCCATTTGTCAATACTTAAGCACTTCCATTATTGCTTGCCTCTAATCATATTCTAGAAACCTGTCGAAGAAATTGAGATAATCATTCGTTTGCTGTCTCACAAGTCCATTTTGAAAGAGTGTTCTTTTCAAAGTTGGTTAGCTAGAATGACTTGATTTCTCCGTCTTAAAATCCTTTGTATGCCATTTAGGAATTGGGATAGCTTCTTTTACTAGTGTAAGAGTTTAGCTACATGTGCTTGATTACCAACTACATTGTCCCCGCTCAGGTGCAGAGATTCCGCATAACACTAATTGTCAACCTTGAAGTGAGATTTGTCCCCTCAAATGCAAGGATTCTACATAACACCAATTATCAACCTTGAGACTTGAGCTTTGTGATAAAGATACATCAAAGAATTGGCAAATGGACCACAAAAATGCATTCTTGAAACAACTCATATAGATATCCTATAGATATCAATCTGACAAGGGACTTAATATCTAGTTTAGAAGCAATGATGCATGTTGAATGGGTTCAAATTACCCACATTAGAACAAAACGCAACACACTACATTTGGGTCATCTTATCATACTTTGTTTCCTTAATTAATAAGTCACCCATCATGTTGCCATTGAAATCACATTAGACCAACTAATGAGAATATGTCTAATGTGAAGTTGAATATGCACACCTTGTTTTGACATGGTTCATAGAGTCACTTTCACAATTGTAAGTGGTGTGAACTCAAGTTGCTAAAAGAAAACTTGCAATGTTGTATTGATATTCCAATTCACTACAGGTTGGGCAAAAAGTGGGGAAGTGTTAGAATCCTTGGTCTAACATGAATAACAAAGATGTTATGTAAAGGATCTAGCACTTGTAGCAGTTCTCTTTCTAGTTCAAGCCCATTTGGTGGACACCCTTTCTCTAGGCACACCTTTGGTTTTGGTCTTGCCTTCATCACATCAATTTAAACAAAGTCGTGCCTTACGACATGCCGGAGAGTATGCTCATGTTGCTAGGGCTCTTGCCCCCCTTGTTTCAGCCCTAATTTCCTCCAAGATTATTAATGCTTTGCAAGTGTTTCACCCCTTAAATTTTTCTTCTCCTTGCCTAGACTCCTTGTTGGATTCTTAGTTTGAATCGAACTTGGAGTTTTCTTTATATTCCCTTAAGTTAACTTTCATTCGGTTGTCACATCTTTTAGCTATTGTTTTTTCAAGTTTGGTTTTCAAACACTTCTGAAACCTTTTTGAGCTTGAAGATTCAAGCAATGGCATCACACAATTTTTCTACATAGTTTTCCATCGTATCTTAGGTTCATTGTTTAGGTTCCTATTGTTATTAAGGTCTTGGCTTTGGCCAAACCTTCCAAAGGCGTTTGATTGATTGTAGTGGGTGAAGTCTTGTATCAATTAGTGAGCAAAGTTTTATGTTTGCAATTTCGTGATGTTTTTTATTTCACTTATTGCCTCATTAGTTCAACATGGTAGTTAATAAGGGTGTGAGGCAATGATCATGGTGTTTGAGTTCATCTAAATGTCCATTTCAATTGGGTGGTGCTATAGTTGGACATTGCAAATGCTTTCAACACCATTTCCAAAAGAACCATCATCCAAGAGCTTTGCATAGTAGAAGGTCAATTGTTTTAGCTTTTCCCCTTTGTTCAATCCTTTTATGCCCAATAGGTGCCCCTTTTCTTTAACCACCATTCCCCTTTGAAATATTTTTTCGTCATCCTTTCTTTGAAGGACATGCATCAAGGTGATCTACTTATTGGGCCTCTTTCTGCACTGGTTCATTTTCATGCGTTATAGTGTTTTATAAGGGTTTTTCCTTCTTGTATTTTTCTTTCCTTTCCCTTGTTGATGACATTCACATCATTGGTTTGACCTTTATTGTCATCTTTTTTTCTATTATTATTATTTTAATTAACTTTTGGTTTTCATGGTTTAACCCTACAAATGTTCAACTTGGTCAACTTTTTGTTTACCTCCCACCTTTTCTCTTTTTGCCAAATTTTGTTGCTTGTTGCATGAAATCAAGGTTTTAGGTGTCCTATTTGGGTTTACTTCTTTTCTTTCTTCCTTATTACAAAATGCGTTAGATCAAGATGTTCTCCATGCGAAAGCATTTCAAAGTTAAAGGATGTCCAAATAACTTTTGGGATCTCATTTTGATGATTTGCCCAAAGACCTTCCTATATATTTCATTCTTTCAGCCCCTTACCAATCTTTCAATGCGAGTTCACCTCCTTCAATTCAACCCTCATGTAGGTTTTTGGGAGATTCTTGGGCCCATTACTCACAAGCCTATCAAGAGTTTTATTGTAGTTATAGATTTTTATCTTAGTTACTATAGGTAATTTGGGGTGAGTAATTTAAAACCAATTCCAATTTGAACAAGATCCCAACTTTTTAATGTCCAGGATAAGTAAGGACGATGTGTGATCAGAATCTAGTTTTTTGGATTTTGAAGCACACCATAGTTTTGTTGTGTTTTGTTGTGTTTTTATGTTCTTGTTATGCAAGGAATTTGTTGAGGTTTTTGTTGGTACTTAGATTCTTGTGTTTCACAAATGAGTATAACTTTGAAATCCAAAAAATTATAACTAGTTATTTTTGTGCTGCAATTAAAGTAGAATTGTTTAAGAGTGAGTTTGGGGTTAACAACAAGTGTTGTGTTGTTTGTTTTGGTTTTTATATTGTAGGTTGGTTTTGCAAGAGTTTTGTTCAAGTTACAAATATCGTTTGCTTGCGGATCTTGGTTTGCTTCACTTGATGAAATAAATGTTTTGTACTCATTTTTCATGTAAAATTCCATGAAGTTGAAAAAAGGAAAAAAAAACACCACAACAAGCAAGGAGGGCCTTGTTGTTATCACAGGGCCCCCTTGGTGTTTTTCTTTCGCGTATTTATGTTAAAAAAATTTCTTTTCGTTTTTTTCCTACGTCATTTCTAATGACGATGGCAACTAGAACCACCACAACCATCGTTAAGAACTTGAACTCCTAGCTGCCTAGCCATCAACGCCAAGTTACGAGGAGAAGAAGGGGCACTCACTGCCCCTGGTTATTGGTAACATAGTTGCAATTACAACATGGGAAAGAAAAAAGGTGGGGAAAAGAACTCCCCACTATGTTTGCTTCTTTTGTTGAAGCTATAATAGGAAGCAACAAGAACAACAACAAAAAACCAACAAAAAAGGAGGAAGAGCTACAACACATAGCTACAACTTGAGGAAGAAAAAGAAAAGACAAGGAGAAGAAGAAGAAGGAATGAAGGAAGGGAAAAAGGAGAAGGAGAAGAAGGAAAAAAATAGGAAAGAAGTGATGGTGGGAGTGTGGAGTTCCATGGCCCCACCACCATGAGCTTCGAACTCATCTAAATTCCCCCCTCCCCCAAATTTGTTAGGTCCGGCAAGTTGGGAGGTTTGCGAGGTCTAAGGGAGGCTTGGGATAAGGAAGGTTGGGGGGTTTAATCCGAAACTCCCTTTTTTTTTTCAAATTTATGAACCTAGGGCGCAAGTTCGGTAGTAATCCAAAACTACCAACATTTTTATTTATTTATTTAGTTCATCCATAATTTGGATGTCATATTTTTCATCCAAAGTTTTCATTTTTTTTTTTTTTTTCATCCACTTGTGATTTTCAACAAGCCATAATTTTCACATACGGGCTTGGATTTTGACGATTCTTACATCATTGGATTCATCTTGGCAAGCTCTACACAATATTGAACCTATAGCCATTTTTGGAGATTGTGATTTTGGAAGTCCAAGGACTAGTTTTCCTATTCTTGGGATTTATTTCACATAAAATCCCGAAAATTGATATCTCTTGCATACGAAGCCTATTTTGTGTGTCATCTTGACCATTGTTTTTGTGGTGAAGGAAGCTATCAGTTTAAGAAATTTTTAACCAAATTGGTGGGGGGTTATTTCTTGGCCCTTTTTTTGGTGATGTGGCATGAAGGGTGTAGGGAGGCGTGAGGTGTGCAAAAGGCCACAAAACATAGGAACAACACACGAATGATTTACCTATAAGTACTTTTGATATCAATAGGTGGTCGAGTGTCGTGCCATCAAGTTGCGTCATCAACTTTTGAATTTTTGCATAAGTGTTGTCGTAAGTTTCCGAGTGAAGCTTACAAGGGTGGAGGGGCATATGTGTTAAATAATTCCTACCCCTTGTGTTGTGGGTTTTTGCCCCTGTTTCCTATGTCTATGTTTGCAATTATTAATTCTTTATTAGGGGGTAGGGAAACTTGTAAAGTTGTGTGCCTTTAAGCTATATCACAAAGCAAACACAAGCTCATGTGATGATCTCCTACAAATTTGTGCATGCTATTTAGTAAGAAACTTTAGTTAAAAGGCTATGAACCTTCCCTCGTGTGCTGGTTGCAACACATAGTGAACCCAAAGGTTGTTATTGGTGTGGTTAATGGTCAAGTATGGGACAAGGCTACTACCTAGCTCTGATTATTCAACACGTCCTCCTTGACCCCTGATTTGCCCATACATAGATATTAAAATCTAGTGGTAGGTAGGTTGTACTTGGTGCTTGTCTTTATTGTTGGGTGCAATTAGATTGATGACCGATAGACTTGTTGTGGTGAAGATACCAGGGTGATGACGGTGAGATCGCATTTGTTGTTTCTACGGTTATGAAGGCCCCAAATGCATGCTTGGCCCCATATAACGTTTTTGTGGGTGAAGGTGAATTAACCATATAGGTGCAACAACCTTGGTTACCATTTTGGTTTGGGGGATTTTAGGGTTAGGGAAAACTACAATAGGTCAGCATCCTTGTAGGATTAGTTGAACCAATATAAATGTAGTAATCACTATTAAAGTTCCAAGTTTTTCAACCTAAGTTTTCTAGTCAAAAGAAACCCCAAAGTGATAGGTGTAAAAAAAACCCTTAGTTTTTTAAGACAAGTCGATTTAACAAGTCTAGTATGACTAGGATGGTTTTTTTTACCAATCCTAGGGTGATATTTTTGACCAGTACATTTTGACCAGTGGTCAAATGTTAATAGTAAAATATAACCAATAATTTTGTTTTTTTTACTAATCATTTACTTAATGTGGTATCATTTGATGTTAACACGTGGCACATATGAATGTTGCCACATGGTAACATTATATATTGCCATGTGGCCACATTATGTTTTGTCATGTGGCACCATTGTATGGTGCCATGTGTCAACACATTGTTATGTGATAAAATGGTAGGTTGGTAGGTACCCAACTATGCCTTCCTTGCACCATATGTACATGTATATACATCACCAAGTACACGAATTCATGTACATGAGTTGCTTGAATTTGAGCCCAAGACCTCATGGAGGCATCCAAATGCCTTAGCCACCAAATCACACAACCCTTTATTGGCAGTGCAACATTTTCTTTTAGCTTGTTAACTATGAAACAATTTGGACATCCCAACTTTGGCATTTTTTTAATTTTAAATTTTTGTTCAAATGAAGCAAATAAAGGCATAATCTTGTAGCTTATTCAAAGATCTAGTCGATAAAATCAATATATTTTGTAAATGTTCAAATTAGTTGTAAGAAAATATTTTTGAAAATATCAAATTGATGACAAATTTCAAAACTTGTTAAAATTTGATTCTTTCATTTCAAACTCCATTCATTAAACTAGGTAGGGTACATGTCTAGGTAGGTTGTAGGATGGGAAGGAGGTGGCAGTTAGGAGGTAGGTAGATAGTAGGCATAATACAATTGTAACTAAGTAGGTTGAAAGTACATAAATTTAGGTAGATTGTACAATGTTAAATAAGTAGGTAAATAACTTGTAAGGCGATGGTACATAGGAGGTAGGAGGTAGGTTCTAAATAGGTAGGTAACATAAAAATTTATATTAAGTAGGTAAGTTGCAAGTACATAAACTTAAGTTGGTTGTAAAATGCTAGATAGTTATGTTGTAGGACATGGTAGTTGGGTGTGTGAGTGGGTAGGTAGGCAAGTAGGTAAGTGGTACATCTAAGTGGGTAGGTACGTAGTTAATATGTAGGTAGGTAGGTAGGTAGTATATAGGTGAATAGGTGGGTGGGTAGGTAAGTGGGTAATACATCTAGGTAGGTTATAAAATTGTAGGTGGGAAGTAAATATGTAATAAGCATTTAAGATATTCTATTTGATTAGAGAACATTAATCATTTTGATTACTGATGTTAATTTCTTATGTTCAATTTGAATAATGTTTCATTTGACTAAAACTCATTTGTCATTTTGATTAAAATTGTTTAACTTGTCTATATGTATTAATTAAATAAGTCACTATAGTCAAGTTGGTTGGTCAAAAAATTCATGTCTTGAACCTTTAATCAAAAGGGACATGTCCAGTAGTAAAAAAAGACCAATTAGTCAACTTGGAGCGTTTGAAAAACCTAGAATTCTAGTAGTGAATCATGGTCATAATGGGGTTACAAGATTCAAGGTTACAAGTTTAAGGTCTTTAAGGAGACCTGAATTAGGGTTACGGTTTTATCATGAACATGTATCAAGATTAGAGATAGGTTGGCCAAAAGATTTACTAGGCAGGGGGTGTGGTTCCAACCACCTACCCCACCTACATTATCACCTAAGGGAGATTCCTCAAATTCTAAAGCAAAACTACCACCAATAATGTCGATACCACTTGTGTGGGACATGGAGGACATGTATGGTGCTTCCAAGGGGCTCGCTGATTTTTGGGTGCAAGTGGCACCATTGAACTGGATGATTTCATCAAAGAATTTGATACTTGGTGTGATATGCAACAGTTACAGAATCCACATCAATTTACACCCTTCTTGGCATGGAAGGGTTTATTCCAACATCTAGAAGGATTACCCATGGATGACTATCATGAATTTTGTGATGCCCATGAGGCTGACATTAAGGAGCGACACCAATATTGGTTGCCAAATTATTTTTCCATCACCAAAGGTCAATTAGTTGCATCGACACCTACCCCATCAACCATTATCACAAAGGCTGTGAAAATCCTTTTACACCTAGGGGTGGTGGCAATAGTCCAACTATCAAGGCATGGGTTCTTCCTACTTTTAACCTTGTCATTGAGTTCTTTGAGGAGCTTCTCACCAATTTCCAAGGTGTGAAGACCAAGAAATTTTATACATTGCAAAAGTTTCAGCACCAACCCCACATCAAAAAAAGGATTGCCCTAATCCTCTTCAAATGACCACCTTCAACCCAAATCCCAACCAACCTTGCTCCCATTGTAAAGCATATGGCCATGATGTTGACCATTGTTTCATGCTTCATCTAGAACTACATCAAGGTTAATCCCAAACGAGAAATGCAGGGAAGTCCCCAAGTTTTAATAAAGGCCAAAAGGTGAAAGGTGGGGCCAATAAAAAGTTGGCCATTAAGTTAATTCCAAACCAACCCAATCCCATGGAAGCACGGTTTGCATGTTTGGAGGCATTGGTGATGAGTATGGCATTCAACATGGCATCATAGGTGAAACACACAACACCTACGCCAGGTGATTTTTCAGCTCAACGTTTTCACCTTGGATTTTTTTGTGGGGATAAATTTTTAGGGCCATTAAATCCAAATTGGGTATTCTCAATGATCATGTTTCAAGAACATCTGATGACAAAACCTTGGTTAAGGTTTCAACAATTACACCAATTACTAAGGCAAGTGCTCGAATGTAAAAACCATGAGGTGCTGATGAGAGATTGGATCCTTGACATGGGGAGGCGTAATGTCAAGTTCGTCTACCATAGTCCTTTGTGTTGATTGACACAATCTGCACCTCAATGGATGCAACCAACCCCAATAGGGGATTGGTTACAACCACTAGAATGTCTGATTCCACTTCAAGAACCTAGGCGCTCAATAATGTGTTGGGGGCAGTTAGGTTGGTGTGCCAAACACCATTATTTTTTGTTACAACTTTAGTGATGCTTGATTTTCGACCGGTTGTAGTAGTTTGAATGGTAGCCACATTATGTGATGGCATGGATACACCAAGGATGGTGGTTACACCTATTGAAGATTCTTAGGAAGTCTTATTCAGTTAACCACCAATCGATCAAATACTTGAAGGTGACATACCTGTTGACCACTTACATGTTGAACTACCTATCGGCCAACCACATGTTATGGTGGTACCACCTTCGCATGTAGTAACAGCCAAACTCCAAGAGCTTTTAGCACGCCCACCCATCGATCGAGCAAGGTTCTACCTAGTGTAGTGGTGGTGCGAAATCAAAAAGGCTTTTTCCAGATGAAGGGGGTTTGAAACGATATTACCAACCCTAAAGGATACTACTAGATTTAGGAACTCAACATTTGATGTTGGGCAAAGTAGCAGTGGAAGGTCTAAGGTTGACCAATGCTGATTTGGAGCCATGTTCATACCAGATTTTGACATTCATGGGCAAGTTAGAAAGAATTAAGGGGATAACCAAGCATGGGGTTGCCATTCAAGTTAATCTAATTAGGCTTGCAAATTATACCATGGTCTATGCTAAGGCAATGGCTATGCATGCTACCTCATATGATTTGTTGGTTGTGGGGACAATTTTGTACCCCTTGGGAGTCACCCTAGATTTTTGGGAGGAGATTGCTTATTATCGACTAGGATGGCAAATAGGAAATAACCATAAGGTTTTTTTGCCAATTATTTTCATTGGGGGGCATGCAAGAAAATCCAACAATTTGATGATGTTAATAGGATTTTCAGGGCTTCCCCATGGTTTTGATTTGTTGGAGGGCAATGTCCATGATATGGATAGCCCCCCTATTCATGAACTAAAGATGCTAGGTGCCTAGGTTGGGCCATTTATTCAAGGTTCATCACATGATTTTCCACCATCATGGGGAATGTTATCGAAGCTTTGGGCATCAACCAAACATTATATTCATCAAGCTTGGCACACTCTACTATCACCAAGCCCATAAGTACTTGTAGATCTAGGCCATGGACCACATGGTTTATGACATTTGGATTCTAGGGTTATTCAATGGCATATTCCCGAGGACAGGATTTGTTTGGTAGAGCTTTTGGGAGGCATTAGTTCTGGCCTTGTAATGGTCTTTCACTTCTTCAAGTGGTTGGAATTGGTGCCCTTATCATATCACAATAATGAGGTAGCTACATATGCATTTATGGACATAATGCTCATCAAGTTTGGTGCTCTAGCCAAAGTTCTCATCGACCAAAGTACAAAATTTTGCAAGAATTTCCTGGATTCATGTGAGAAGGCATTAATAGATCATCGGACTACTTCATGAGATCATCCTAAGGCAAACAAGTTGGCTGAACAAATGGTGCAAATAGTGAAGTGAAAATTGCGAAAGAATGGCCTTTAGAAAGGCCACACTCAAAATTGGGACTGGCAATTACCATGGTTGGCCATGGGATACAAGCTACTAACCTCCATTCAATGCGGTGTTATAAATGTGATTAATTTTGATGATCCTTTAGTGTGGGTTTAAGCATTTGAGTAGTAAGCTACTTTGTTCAAGTGGGTGATGCCTATGGCTATGGAAAATCTGGCAATTGTTTAGCATTGAGATATTTTTCAGTATGCCATGATTCGTGGAGGAGGTTATCAACCTCAAGTTCATAGGTTCAAACTAGAAGATTACGTTTACGTACAATAGACGACACCCACCACATTAGATGTGATTACATGTCATGTGATTTTATAGAACATCCTACTTTTTAGAATATTGTTGTTGGAATGACAAAATGGATAAACATGGAAAGACCATGTGTGTAAATGTGCACCATGTCATTTTCCCAATGTGGATGGCCAAATTGACCCATCCTTGGCCATTATACATGTTGGTACATGGTTTATGTTGTGTGGGTAGTCCACAGGAACTACCACTATGTTGGTTTGTGACTAGTGTTCAAGAGGATGGCACATGGCATGTTTGATACCGCCCTTGGATCAAGTACTAGTTGGCAAATGGTTTTGCCCTCAACACACCCAATAGATTTGGTTCCCATAGTTACATAGTAGGATTAGTCTAAGATTTTTCCCTAGGATGTTTCACCTTTGGTTAAAGATTTGAAAGATTTCCATATAAATAACTGATGATGCGGCTCACATTTGCACTCGACTTAATGATCCTTTTACCTCAAAACTGAAGGATTCAACTTGATGGACTATTGGCAATAGTTCTATAATGTTATTTAGCTTCAAGGGATCTTAACCCCAAATAGGGGGGTGATTTGGATGTGGTGTACCAATTAGGGTATTTTTTATGTTATATGTTGTGAGTATGGTGACAACAGTAGTTGTAGGCACCAACCTTAGAATGCACGACAAGCCTTTTAAATGTGTCGATAAGTTCTTTTCCCCATTTTTCATGGGGGGCATCGACCTCATTTTCACAAAGTTCATTGTGTTGACATCCCATTTGGAGAACCATAATTTATTGCACCTATCATCGTTGCTAGATTCATAATTATTGCACATTTTTATTGGAGCTAATAGGTGCCAACAATTTTGGTCCATTCCCCTTCCAACCATATTTGAAATTGGCATGAGAGTTCTTCGCCCTAGATGTGATGGCTTGGGTTCCTCCTTTCATGTAGTTTGTTGAAAGAGGATTATATCAACTTCAAGAAAGCATTTCAAACAAATTACATGACCATTCTTTCTTTAACATTATTTTTGACATGGCTTCTAATTTGCATTACACACATTTGAAGTTTTGTGTAGGCTTAGGGATAGGTGCATGGCTTTTTACTCGTTTGGTCATTACACCTTTTTGTTTAACCCCCAATGTTTTCTCCTTTACACTACACACTAGGTTGGGCCTCCCCATCCTTTAATTATTGGGTTGATTCATTGCATTTGTGGTTAGCCTTTAAATCTAGGAGGGACTCTCATGGTGGGGAATGAATTGCATTCCATGATGTTCAAGATGCCTTCATTTGCATCATGAAAGACATGAAGTGTTATGTTTCACATGAAAAAACCCATGTCCTTCCACCACCTTCCTTTTAATCCTCTTGTCGATGGATTGACATCGTGTTTTTAGTTGATGACATTCACACCTTGGTCGACATGGTTATCACCAATCTCACATTAACATATTTAGTTTTTTGTGTTGTTTCATCTCATAGGGTGACCACAATGGTGGTAGTTCAAGCAAAAGATGGATTTTACCATGATCAACATCCAATGAATGCATTTTCCCCCTCACCATAAAGGTTTTTAGGTGTCTACAACAAATGAATGATTTTTTTTATCATTGTGTTAACATGGCATGGTCAACAATGGGCACTGGTGGCCTTCCTCTAGCGTTTCCACGTGCTTTCTAAAGCTAGAGAATGTTGGTAGCCTTGTAGAAAGCACGAATCACTTTTATTTTGAAGTGTGTCGTTGTTGCACATGAAGTCTATTCTAGGCTTATTGTTCTTTCAAGTTTCCCATTCCCTTTTCTTGGAACTCATGAGGGCTCTAGAACATAATTTATTCTTTTGCGCCTTTTTGACCCACTTTGGGTTTGCACATCTCTAACTTGGATGGGTCCTCTTTTTTTGTTTTTCCTTTCCCCCTTTGCTAGGTGCTTTGTTTAATAAATTTGCCAAGGTTTCATCTAGTTTTTTAAGATCTTGGAAAATATGTCACAAGTTTTTATTTTTCTCAAACCTTGCATGTACATTTGATTTACTATTAGGGATTAACATTGAACATGATGCAATACATTAAAAGTTGTTACCCTAACAAAAATGGAGTATTTTAAACATAACAATTTGAAAATATAAAAATTTCAATTCCTTGTACTATGAGGGTTCTCTTATTGCAATAGTGAATAAAGCAATGCATTGCGGTTTATAAGTGTTATCATGCCCTAGACTTCCAACAATTGTTTTTGGAATCCTTGATCAATACATTTGAAAACAAGTTAACAAAACATTTTTGGACTTTTTTTTACGTATTTTTGAAGCTCATTTATTATTAGGTTTTTGGAAGGAGATTTTCATAAAAAAAAAGTTCTCATGTGCGCAACACCATTTGAATCTTGCCTTCTGAGAGTTTTCAAGTGCATAGCAGCACTTTCTGTGTTGTCCTTCACTCATGGTCTTCGGCAACTATTTACCTTCTTATTTGTCTATGGGCTCACCAGAGAAATTAGAATGTGGACCTTCTACTCAAGCTGGATTCATGAAGCTGAATGATGTGGCCCAAAGATTCAAACCAAAATGCATTCTAATTTCTGACTCATACAACAAACCACACCTTGTGTTTGACAGCAACATCCACATTTGCTCCCTCCCATTCTGCAATGGCTAGACTCTATAGCTTATTAATTACAGTGTGCTAAAGGAAAAATTGCAGTACCTGGCAAGAATGCAGTATTTCCACCACTGTTGTGCAAAGTCCTGTCTCTTACCATCACATCATCAGCAATCATACCATGCCAAGCCTACCACACACACAGCTAATGGAAGTTGTGAACAGGGCTGCAGATCCTGCACCAGCAGCCAGCAATGTTTTGGAGGCAAATGCATCACTGCCTTGTGAGACAGAAATCTGCGTCTAATGCTTCTAACTTTACTGCAGTCACCAACAGCCAGGGCTGCATCAGTGGTGGATGCTGCCTTAGCTCCTTGGGTACCCTTCATCATTCTTGGCATAAGTCATGTTGCAATCAAGAAACTCAGAGTTGAGTGCATGTTTAGAGCTGCAAGTCACGCCTCAATTCATCCACTGTTTTATACATCTCATCTTTTAAGGTTCAAACACCTGTCATCCTCCCCCTGGAGTTAGGTCGCAAGCCAAAGTTTGGTACTAAGTTTCTGTACCATTCAGTAACAGATGCAAACATATTTGAAATGAGCCAAATTGTGAAACATCTGTTTTTTCATCTCACATATATTGATCAGGCCATACACTCTGTTTTTTGATAGATTTTTCAAAACTTTTTAAACTTTCACTTTCACACCATAATCATAGAAAAGAGTCAGGGAAGTGATCCATTGTGATGCCTGATCTTCCTTCCAACCACATCAAAAAACCACATAAGACTTCGCATTGATCCAGATGTGATGTAATTGGCCATAATTGCCGCCACAGATCTGTTGTAAGCTGATTGCATATTTCTGACAAGAAATGAAACAAACTGCCAATCAAGCATGCATAGCATATCCTAGAATCTACTAAGTCTCCTCTAAAATGTTTTTGGAGATCCAAACCTGTGCTTATTCTATCCAGTGTCCACCTGCTCTTCAAGCATACAAGACTAAACCTTCCCTACCAGCTTATCTTCGTAAGTAAAAACTTTTCTCCAGTCCAACAAGTCAACTTGAAAAGAAATGAGATAACCTGATACAAAGTTTATAGAGATTTCACATCTATCAACACATCACCAAACAGGAAAAAAGAATAAGAAAAAATCAACCCTAAAGAGGAGGGAAAACAAAACCAAACCAAACCAAAATCTAAGGACCCCTTTGAACAACAGTGACAGTCAAAACTCTACACAGCAGTGTTGTGTGCATACCATTAGTACTTGGTGAATTACATGTGTGTCCCCTCTGATCAGTACACTATTGCAATGCAGGACAGTACAAAAAAATTCAACAACTTTCATGAACCCAGTAGCCAGTTTTTTTTTTCCAGTCTCAAATCTGTGCATCCTCAGCCAAATTTCTAAGAGGGTGTAACCTTGTAACCTTAAGCTTGAATACTCTGAACTGCATGCGGAAATCAATTTTTATTCAGTAATAATCAACATAGTTGCTAATCTTCTCGGTCTGGATTGAAGCACAAAAACCCCAATTTCCAGAGGCTAGCGTGATGAAGAGTCCGAATAGATTCGAAGGTGAAAAGAAGATCACAAAATTGCTTCTTCTAACCCGTTCATTCGGCTGTTGAGATCTGTAGTCAATGCTCGTCCTCGCTTGCAGTGTGCTGCACCGGCGAAGAAGCAGCCGGTACCCGCGGAGGGATTATTGCACCATTGAAAATATGAGAGATATCGGTGTACGCAGACCCTAACCCCACTCCTGCTCCAAATGCAACTGCGGCCCAGCGTGTAGTCGGACTTCTGAACAACAGCAGGGCTGTAGTAGCCCCTGCCAAAGATCCATACACCAACTTCCGCAAGGTCACGTCAATGCTTGCATCCCACTTTTGATCCAACTGCGATGGGGCAGGCCTTTCCACGGCATGTGCCATCTCCTCCTGCAGGCTTTTCCTCTCAAGCGTCCACTACACAAGCACACAAGAAAAATAAACAAATCAGATGCTTCTCCTTCCTGATTACTGTCTCCTTCGTGGTCGACGACTACGGAGTTGCACACTCTTCTGGCAAAAGGGTTTCCGCGGTCAAACTCGTCACGCGAAAGCGCTTAGGACGAAATCCAGAGACAATGTGCTCCACTAAAGCCAAACCCTAGATCTCACGGTACATATACTTCCACTTGCCAAGGTCGAACGGCCAAGTTTCCATCTGAACCCAGACGTCCCCTGAAGGTCCATTCACACTGAGGGCGGGATAAAGTAACTCCCTGTCCCTCCCATTCACACAAGAGGATTAGAATCACTCCAAGAATGAGTTGGTCATTTAGGTGTCATTGAACCATCCTTTTGGGGTGCCGGGGTTCTGGAGAGTATGCCCAACGGCAGCAGTAAAATGCCCCTGTAGTGTACTTTTTGGATGAAGATGTTCAGAAAAACACTACTATGAAACTGCTTTGTGAAATGTCCTTGTACAGTACTTTTTGGATGAAGATATGCAGAAAAACACTACGAAACTGCTTGTGGCCGAGAAAGGTGCACAAGTTACCAGGACCCTCCTTGGGCGCCAGTAGCAGGAAATGATTTTTTCTCATTGGCGAACTACAATGATTGGGCCCAGGTGATGAGGGTTAAATAGTCTCTCATTTTCATCTTTTCAGGTTCGTGGGTGGGGATGGGGGAGAAACTAAACAGTGCACACTAAGACGTGCTAAATAATGATAGAGGGCTGAACAGTTGGGCAAGCGGACTGATGACAGTCAATCTAGACTTGTCCCACCAAGAAATGTGCAGCGGGAGAGAGATTGAATTTGGGTCTGACTCTTGAGAGACAATTGCATTTGAATCAGATGCTCGAGAGGGAACTGGATTTGGGTCTACTTGGGATGCTCTTGGATTGTGAGGAGCGAGGTCAATTGCCAAGGGTTTTTGCAAAGCAACAATTTCTTCTTCATCATTAGTGCAACAAGTGCAAGATCTAACTCTTTTTTCTAAACCACAAAAAGCAGCAACAACTCCGCCACCACTTGGAGAGGTGGACGAGGAGGAGCGTTCTGCTACGTATCCTTGTGCACCCACTACTCCACTTTACCCATCCACAACTTTTACAATACACCGCACCTCTCTCAGAGATCACGGCCATTGTAAGTGTTGTTCCTCTCTGTGTATTATCTTCTTCTCATAATACGTGTGTTTTGTTTCTTGAATTTTTCGGGGCTTCATCTAATAATAGTGATATCTTCCTAGTCAAATCAAGAGGTTGGACACAATCTATGCAAGATGCAATACCTCATCGTGGCTTCTATCTGATCAAATTACATGATTTGAAAGGAAGTTCTTCTGCAATCCCTAGAGGTTAGCGAGAGAAACTGTGGCGAGACTTCTGAATGGATCCTTCGCAATGGTGGGATCATATATCCGAGAAAGTAAGTGCACATCAAACCTATCCGAGTTCACATGTCAATAGATCAATAGGTGGGGAGTACCTTAGTGGACATGTATGCAAAATTAGGGAGCATTGAGGATGCTTGGAGAGTCTTCAACAAGATGCCATCTTGAAATGTGGTCACATGGATCGCCATGATATTGGGACATGTGCAATGCAGGCAAGGGCAGAAGGGTTTGTGGGGATTACCTTGGTGGACATGTATGCAAAATGTGGGAGTATTGAGGATGCTTGGAGGCTGTTCAACAATATGCCAAGTTGAGATGTGGTCAATAGGACCACCATGATATTGCGACATGTGCAATGCAAGCAAGGGCAAAAGGCATTGGAACTATTTCAGCAAATGCAACAGGAAGGTGTGTGACCAAACTCTGTTACTTTTGTGGGGGTGTTGAATGCATGTGCCAATGTAGTACCCTCAGGTGAAGAGGGCAGGTGTGTTCATCAGCAGATCATTGAATGTGCATGGGATTCATATATCTTTGTGGTGAACAGCTTGGTTGACTTGTATGCAAAATGTGGGAGCATCAAGGGCGCTTGGAGAGTGTTCAACAAGATGCCATCTCAAGATGTAGTCACTTGGAATGCCATGCTTGGAGGATGTGCCATGCATGGGCATGGTAAGGAAGCACTTAAACATTTTGAACAGATGTGTGAAGGTGTACAGCCAGATGATATTATTTTTATTTGTCTTCTACCAGTATGTAGCCATGCAGGTGTGGTGGATGAAGGCATGTGCTGTTATGCTTCAATGGTCACAGACTATATGATTTCTGTAAAATTGGAACATTACACCTGCATGGTCAACCTTCTTAGCTGTGCTGACCATCTACAGGAGGCAGAGAATATGGTCATGGCAATGCCCTGCAAACAACATGTGGCTGCATGGATGGTTTTACTTGGCACTTACAGAATTCATGGTAATGTGGAGATGGCAGAACACATTGCAAAATGAATTCTTGAAATGGACCCTGATAATGCTACTGGTTATGTGTTGTTGTCAAACACCTATGCTGCTGCTGGCAACAGTCATCTCTGTGAAAATGTTTGAATGGCAGAGAAAAGAAAAAAGGTGTGAAGAAATAGCCAGGTTGCACCTGGATTGAAGTGAATAATGAGCCTTACCCCATTAAGTTTGCTGATTGGTCCTTTTGTTTTCAGCATATCCAGGTTCAATCCATGTGAAGAGTGGGTAAATATGAAATAGGTGTATTGGGTTATCAAATTATTGATTTCAGGAATTGTGCACCAACCTAGGCTCAATTATCTACCTTATCATTGCCAAAAACTGTACTGTGAGATTGAACTTTTTAGATTTGAGTGTTTGCTTTCAAGGTAGTGTTTTTTTGGAGGGCCCATCAGGGGAGCAGGTTTCGTGTCTTAACAGGTGGCCACGCACCCAAAACTTGAGGACTCAAACCAAAATTGAGGGCTTAAATAAGATGTTCAGAATGTTTCCTGTCTTCAAAACAGTTGCACGAACTTCAAAGCTTATACAAGAGTCATGCATAGAACATAATTTTTCTCAAGTCTTCTTTTTGTCCCTACTGCCTTCTCTTTGTTAGCATCAGAAAAAGAAGCTTCTTTCAGTTTTTAGGAAAGTCTTAGTGCTTGTGAAAATTTGGAGAAATTATTACTGTTTTCACAAAAGATAGTCTTTTGTCTAGGATTTTCACCTTAGGTTGCTGTGATATGTTGTTGCCAAGTTTTAATCCAAGCTTTGTGTTGTGAATTCCTGCATCTTTCAACAAGGGTTTGTCATGAGCACTTGGTTACAAAGGAAAAAATGTGTGTATAGTGTGCATAGAAAGAGTATGTTGGATTTTTGTTGTTAAAATGTTTGCAGTGTTTTCAAGTTTGACAATTCATAAGTGGGTTTTGAAGCAGAGGTTTGGAAGCTTTGTTGTTGGCTGCAGGTGTGGGAGGCAAGTGTAGCAAAGCTGATGAACATATGTTTCATATATTCACATTTTCTTCTAAATCAAAGGATGGAGATGGCTACAGGTGAGAAGGTGGTTTCATTTGTTTGGAATTTTTAATTAGTTTAAAAGATTTTTGGGGTTTTCAAAACCTGCATGTTCCATAGTTTTAAAGAACTCAAAAGATGAAGAAAATTTCAGAGTACATAGGCTGTGAGAATGTGTACAATCCAAATTGAACAGAAGCAGTTGTCTTCTGTAGAAGATTTGAACATTCTTGTTGGAAGCTCAAACTATCAAAGCATTGCAATATACTTAATACAGCTACAATTATTAGGATGCAATTTCAGACCCAGTGAATGGATATTAAGGTTCTGGAAGATTTGCTTAATGATCAAATAGTAAAACTGTTGCTGTCCCATTGTGTGCAATGCTTGTATGTAATTGTTGTAAATTGCAGCAAGGTGATGCTTATTTGACTAATTAAAAAATTTAGAATAATAATAATATAAGTTAAAATAATGAAGTTTTGAACAATTGAGAATCTTGAGTAAATTAAGTGTGTATATGGTGTGTAGGCATGCTCATAGGTGTGCATCCATCAATAGGTCCAAACACACAATTAGGACCCATGGAAGGTGTAACAACTACTTAATTCACCAAGTAAGCTAAGATACTGGCAAAAAAAATTATGTACTTTTTTAATAGACTATACATCAAGGTGTAGGATTTCAGCATAAAATTTTGGCTCAAATTTCACCCAATGTGTGATCAAGATATCGGTTTCAAATCTAGTAAGGGAACTTTTTAGTTTGAAATTCTCACATGCTGTTGAAAATAGAATCATTACATGATTGAAGTCTTGTTTGTTTGCTATGAATGTGAAGGCCATAGAGACTACATAATGTGAAGTTTTTTCATTTGCTTGCACACTTTGTGAGTTCATTTTTTGGGGAACTTACTAGAATTATTTTGGGCATTTCCTGATATATGTTGCATGGGCATGTTCCATGGAAATATATGCATCTAGATGAGAAGTTTTGGATCTAGCATAACAATTTGTTGATTTGAAGTTTAAATTCTTGTTGTGTAATTCTTTGATTTTGTTAATAACTTCTATTTTTAGTTTGTATCGAAATTTCAAAACCCAAAGAAACTCTTGAGGCAAAGACTATTAACTTTGTTTGCACAGTGCAAAGAGTACAAACCAATGTAATTTTACAATTGGTTGTTCATTTTGAAGAATGTTATGTGTGAATTTTGTTTTTTGGAACTTCATGGACATTCTTGTTCATTCAAACTTGATCGTTGAATGATGTTGTTGAGTTCATTGGTTGGCTTTGCTCATAGGGAAGAAAGTACGCATTGGGTAGAGATTTGGACATACAATATTGGCTTTGGTTTGATCCAATGTGTGAGTGACATGTAAAGTACTAGGTGTAAATGGTTAGTGGGTGTAGGTTCACTCTAGCCCCAACTTTGTAGTTCCATGTTGGATGCTATAAGAATCATGATTTGATTTGTGGCAATGTGGGGCTCTTTGTGCAAAACATAAAGCTTTCACATGTTCTTTTGTTTTTGTTTGTTTTTTGGAGGACAATTATCATAGCTTCTAAGAAGAAGAAGCAAGTACTCTTGAAGGGTAGCCAAGAAGGTACAATGCCCATATAACCAACAATTCAAAACTGCATGTTAATATGTTGAAGGCAAAGATAATCATGGCCTAAAATGCTTAAAAGACATGAGTAACCCATCATTGCAGACATTGGGGTTTAGTTATCATGGATTTCCATAGAAGGCGATGACAATATAAAGGCAATTTGAGAGGATGCTATAAAGTTCCTTTTGGAAGTTTATCAAACGAAGTGTTGATGAGACCTTGCCTAAAATGGATTGCAAGCCTTAGTGCAAATGTATTCCTCCTCCAAAATTCTTTTTTCCATCCATCCAATCACATTATTCATTCTTTTGCATTATCATGCACTACTAAATTCAACTTGCCATGATTGCTGTGATGATTTAATGTTGGCCTAACCTTCATCCTTATGGTTGTACTTGCTATGTTTGGTTTAAGTTTTCAAAGAAATACATAGCAACTTCACATAGAGAATCTGCCCAAAATGTTGCCCAAAATTTAGGAGTTGAATTATCAGTATCAACACCCCAGATCAACTCCCCTAGCAATTGAAAGTTTTTATTACTTTTAAAACTAAACATACCATTTTTAACATGTTCGTGTGAACAATGCATGTAGGGTTATGATAGACCCAAAAGGTCTTCACTTTTAGTCCTAATCATGTTCCCTATACAACAAGGTTCAATTACAATTTGAAAGATGCAGGGTTTAGGGTTTAGGGTCTTCTATTCTACATCAAACATTAGCAATGAGATTGGTTGCCTTTCAACTTCACAGACCCCTTACCCATTCCCACTTCTAATCTCTTACATGATTTTGATAATTGAATGATTTCTAGTTTGGTTTTCAGTTATGAAGATGTGGAACTTAGCTCTCAATCACAAATTGTTTGGAGACACTAAACACGCCTCTGTCTGGTTCTCATCTCAAGGTGTCTTTTTATGCCTTTTCTGCACTTTGCATAGAATTGCATGGTTTTACATGTTCTGACAGCATGTTTCCCCATGTTCTGACATGAAAGAAAGAAAACATTGAACATGCTTTGCTATCCTAGAGCAATTTCAAACCCACAATCTCTCAATAGAAAGATAGGGTTCACACCTATAGCCTACTTTTGGGCATAGAAAAAGAGCCCTAATGTTTTTAATTTATTTTATAATTAACCCTGTGATAGTCAAATTCTGCGGCAGAACTAGACAGACTCCCCACTATTTCTTTCAACATAAAATTATGTGAAGGATTAGGCATATGTAAGCATTATACCACTCCATCACAAGCCCAATCTGGTAATGAGCTTCAATGAAGGATTGTATACATCATGGCATTGATCTCTTGTTCCTCAATTGGAGCAAACTAAAACTGCAAGACAAAACAGGCTTCACAGATTAATTAGAAAATTGCATCAGCTTTTGTTTGTCTGCCAAGCCACCAAACAAACTCCCAAAATAAAACCTCAGCAAGTATAAACTGTCAAGACCAAGTCAGAACAATCAAGCCTCTCACCTTTTAAAGCCTTTTAAGTTATATTCCTCAATATCCTAAAAGACCAAACTCTATGCCAACCAGTTTGTTTGTTTGGTTCACTCATGATTCACCAGATATTCCTGTATAATGAGCAGCCACATGCCACATGTTCAGAACTATCACTTCACCAAAAAATAGAAGAGTTCTGAAGTGGTAATGACATCCCTTCAGTGTGCACAACACAGTATCCATTGTGCATGATAGAAATGCACTACCCCTGAATTGATCCAGACCCTCACCAATTGTGATCAAGTTGGGCTGACAAAAAGACACGATCAGATTTGGTCATACAGTCTCTCCACACTGATACTCTGAAAAGATGTGCAATATGAGCATTGTGTAATTCTAGGAACTTAGGTACAATAAGCAACTTGCACTCTGAGAAATTAACCTCTATAAATTTTGAAAGCCAAAATTTCTGCATTGCAGATTGAAATTCAACAGCATAAATTAGACAGATATCCTATTGGGAGCTAGTATCTGCCAATCTTTCTAACATCCTGCTGTCCTTTAGCCCTTTGGCCAACATTGTTTTTTCTTACTAGCTGGCCTACAATACAAACCTTCAACCTTGCTCCCCCATGAAGGCACCACCTCTTACCTATATCAGTGATAAGGACTGTGCAGCTGCTGCTTTTCTGTTTCAGAACAACCACTAAAAATCCACACCATGCATTGAGAATGCCAAAAGAATCAAATCTGCTCTACCATAGTCTGTGTCTAGTAAGATGCTGCCCACATAGTCCAGGGCAGCAAAGGATGAGGCAACATCATACATAGTCCTAAAGGACAGTAGCTACAGGAGGAAACCAACTACTGAATGACTGCAAGGAATAGATAGGTGGCCTGAAATTGGACTCCCAAGTTGCCTGCATGGTAATGGACAGAAAGATAGTACTCTCTAGACATGAGCTCAACTGGCTGACCTCTGCAGGTCTGAGGACCATAACGCAAAATCATAAGCCCAACTAATTTGGCAAACAAACTCAACTACTCATTTGACGTGCTTGCCTTGTCGGTCTGTGCTGGTCTCTTTCCTGTGTATCGCTGCATATTCACACAAAAAACCATTCCATCAAACACTTTCATTCAACTTTGTAAGCAAGGATTGAACTGAAAAATGTAACGTTCCAGCAACCTTTCTATTCCCTTTTGCAGTTCTTTCTCTCAACCTCTTCCCACAACTCATATCCATTTGATCCACTAAGGGCTAAGTTGCATTGGTCGAAAATAAGAATCCTGAAACCAATGAGACAGACTTAGAAATAGTTTTGCATAGAAGCTTTGCATTCCTCACAATCTTGTATCCTTGCAAAAGAAATTTGTAGTCAGAATTCATATACTTTGCATGAATAGGAGCTGAAACCCAGAGGTCATACAGGTGGTCAAAACTAGCAGGAGTGTGATGAAAAAGGCATACCTGCTTGCCCAAGGAGAAAGGAACATAGTGATATTTAATCATGTGTCTGATTTGGCGTTTCATTGTCAGCACAAACAGCACAACCCAATAAAGTAAAAGAATGGGCCAAAACACTGGCACATCGAATATGCTGAAGAATGTCAGCACAAAAGCCACACAGAACGCCTTTGTTAGAGCATACCTGCAACATGAATACAGTGCAGGTCTTGTCAAAATAACAAGACCACAAACTACAATATACATGTTGAAAGATTGACTGAGATGGAGTGAATATTGATGAGACCGCAGATAAAAATTCCACAAAAAACACATCCATTAACAATTGTGTCAGTTCCAGCCAAACCGAAAGAAACACAACAGGAAAGAGTGACATCATAACATTGCAAGGGTCAGTCACAAAAGTACCAAACCATCACCTCCACCTTGAATGGCAGTGACTAGCTGCCATTACACCAAGCTGATGTGTACATCAGTAATTAATAATCTGCTCAAAACTCATGGAAAATAACTATACAGAAACCTGTGTTCTGAGTTCCTGTCACATTACTGGAAGCAACAGATTACTTAGAGGCATGATGTCCACTGGCACTCAAGAGGCACAGCTAAGAATAAAAGTCAATAGTATCCATATTCAAGGTGCAACAAGCTGGTGAGGGTAAGCTCCATTTCTTTTTCACTTGCCCATGTACAAGCAAGCATCCAAGCCTAAGGCATAGAGAGCATGAGTAGACTGCTTGCAGGGAACCTTTTGCAATTCTTGCAACAAAAGTACACACCCTGAGAGGTTTCTCCTTACCAAAAGCGCGATCCTGCTTTGTGCCTCCTATATTTCCATAAGGACGGAAGAACCTGTGAAGAAGAGACCCCTCCTGCCATTCTTTGGCCTTCACAAACTCATGTATGCAGCAATCACATCCCATGAACATTTATCAAAGTGCTAGACAACATAGACAGGACTTCAGAGGCTACTAGCTTTGGAGTCATCCCCATGATGCTAGAGGGTCAGAGCAATAAATTCAGCACATCACTCTAGACAAAACAAATCAAACAACATTCTCCAATTACCCCCGATGGCTCTAACTATTGCAAAACCTCTTTCTCCCATAAAGAAGGACCTTACCTGAAGAGCAAGGAAACAAGAGTGGGAGACAAAATCCTAAACGCAAAAGGAAGAAGGACTCTATTGCATTGGACACGAAAGGAAAATTGGCAAAACACATTACCAAAACTTGAACTCTGGGAGACGGCGAATGAAAGGCTTGAATTCATCGCTGCCTTTGGTGGGCAGAGCAGGACCTTCGCTCTCAGGGTCGACCTGTGGCGATAAAAACCCTATGAGAAGGTTCAAAAGGTAGATCCCAAGACCGTATGTGACAATGTAGAAGCCCTGGATGTAGTAGGCTCGCAAGCAATAAACCGCTGCCACAAACAACGAGCCAAGCCAGCGCGCAACAGGATGCGGTGTGGATTTATCCAAGTAGTACTGGAACTTACGAGCCATGTTGTCTCTCCATTTCATTACTGGGTTAGCGGCAGCTCCCATGCTTGTAGTATTCTCGCCATAGAGACCATCCATGGCTCTCTCTTCCGCCCCCTAGGGTTTCCAACACAGACTAGAAGAGAAGGAAAAAAAACTACCCCCCAGCCTGCCTCCTAAGATCTACAAGTCCACGATCTGAGTTTATCCTTTTTCTCCCTCGAGACCGTTCGCTAGAATTCCTCAATTGCTCCCTTCTTGTCTCGGCACCTCCGCCCCGCCGAGAACTCCAAACCCTAATGCATGAGACCTACAAACCCTAATGCAACAACATCATCATCATCATCCTCTTGCGTGGTGCAACAGTCTATAAACAAGTCTCCTCCCAACGACCCTCCCTTCCTTCGTCTCTACGAATTGAGGAGAAGCGAAAGCGGCGACAACTTAAAAGGGTGGTGTTTCTAGCTCCCGGCTAAACTGCACCTTCTCTAAGGAGCTTGAGCGGTCTCGCATGGATCTCCACTGCAACTCCGATAACCATCGCGTTGTTTCCCCGTACCTCACGCACGCAAGGAAAATGAGAACACCAACAGCACCACAATGGGCCCCCCACCACATCTGCATCAAACATGATGCTTTTTATCCTAATTGATTAATACTCTGGATTAGTTTAATGGAAGGGATTAGTACGTTCTCCTTATTCACTAAATATCACTAATTAAGTCTGGGGTTAATGCCTGGCCCTTTCGATTCACCCGAATAAGGGCCTGTGGAATCATGGGTGGTGGTGGTGGTGGGTGAGGGGTGGGAAACAAGTTGCCAGGCTTTACAAAAACGAGTGAGGGCAACCCATGGCTACGCCATTCCAGCCACCCGTGGCACCTCGCCTGGCCCCCCGCAGCGGCTGCCCTCGCCTGTTTTTTCAAAGAACAGGAAGTAGGGGGCTCTTAGGGTCTGAAATATTTAAAGGACCTGAACCGGTGGTTCTTTAAAGACTCAAAAGCATCACCCAACATTGAACGGGACCTGTGTTCGGCTGTCGGTTCTTTTTCAGTATGTTCGAAATCGAGAACTGCCAGTTGGAGTGCATCCTCGTTTCAGGACCTTAATGACGAGTTTTTTTTGGAGGACCTCGTTTCAGATCCTCAATGACAGGTTTTTTTTCTAGGAACCTCGTTTCAAGTCCGTCTTGAGATCTGGACCGAATATTGAGAATCTCGATTCAGGTCTTTTATCGAGGATTCTGACCACCTCGGTTCAGATCCTTGAAGGTTTTGAAGACCTCGCTCGTTTCAGGACCTCGTCTTGTTTTTGTCACCACAGACAGACACCATGTTTGCTTTTATATACTACAAAAATGGAATGCTCATAAGTGTGAGTGGGCCCTTTTTACATTTTACGCTCCACAAGGCACTCTCTAGATACACTAGAGAAATCAGAGAGATTTTAGGAGTAGGGTAAGGCCCAAGGAGTAGAGTATAAACCAACATAAACTGTGAAAAAAAATTTCCTTTTCTTTATGTCAACATTTTTGCAACATTTAACCAAAAAAAAAAGAAAAAATAGTCAAATTCAAGAATAGAATAGTCAAATAGAACAAAATTTTGTGAAGGAAAAAATTGAATATTCAAGAATATTCAATTTGTCAAAATGAATATTTCAAAGTTAAATTAATTATGGAACAAAACATGTGTTCCTAGCTAAACCAGATTTGATAAATCATATCATCACTAGAATTATTTTCAAAAATGTTGAAATTTTTAATTTTTTATTCTCTTAAAAAAATTGTGAAAGAGAAAATTGAATCTTTAGGAATGTTTTATCTGTTGAAAATGAAAATTGATGAATCATCATCACAGGAATTATTTTCAAAAAATGTTCAAAATGTTCCCAAAATTTAGTGAAGGAAAAAATTGAATCTTCAAGAATGTTTTATTTGTTGAAAACAAAAATTGATGAATCATCATCACAGGAATTATTTTCAAAAATGTTCAAAATGTTCAAAAAGAAATTGAAAAAACAATTACTGAAAGAAAAAAAATTGAAATCCCTTAAGCTACTATACTCTAATGAATCTAAACACAATATCCTTGCCTGCCAATAAACTTAATAATTACCCCAAAAATCCCCACCTAGAAGTAATTTTCGCCAGTCGGTCACGGCAGTTAGGTCATCGGCACCTTCGGTAGCGGAGCAACACCATCGTCTTCGTGCCTCGCCTTGCATTGCAACCTGACGTGAGCTCAATTCTCTTGTCTGTCTGTTTGTCTGTCTGCTGCCTCTGCTGCTGCCGCCGCCGCCGCCGCCGCTGCTGGTAGTGGAGTAGACAAGAGATTTGTACAACAAGAGTGTCTTTGTTGGAATCGGATTTACGTGCTTAATCGACTGCTATTTTGGGGTTCGGAGTTGCTGGTGGATAGCGACGAGGACAGGGTGGTGGTGCAGTTTTACAGGGCGGTTCTTAAAAACGAGAAGTAAGTGAGCGGGTG